>ENA-UOJG01000397-UOJG01000397.1-human-gut-metagenome-genome-assembly--contig:-C47-NODE-397-length-62853-cov-8.425348_pt1 | contig 62853 bp, 46 predicted proteins | sample MGYA00242340_ERZ723887 | MGnify/ENA metagenome assembly ERZ723887 | reverse complement strand
ATAATGCAGGAAAAACCGTAACGGTTTCTTCTGCATTTAATGATACTCTCAACACTTTGCAAAAAATTTGCCTTTGCATATTGACAATTCCGGACAGTTGTGATATACTAACATAGTTAAATCACACGCCGGTGTGATGGAATTGGCAGACGTGCTGGACTCAAAATCCTGTGGTAGAGATACCGTACCGGTTCGACCCCGGTCACCGGCACCAAATAAAAAAGACCCCGTTGTGGGTCTTTTTTATTTAGTGCCAGAGTGATGCGTCCCTTGCGGGAACGTTATGCACCCTTCGGGCGTGATTCGCTTCGCTGGTGATGTGCGCTTACGGCGCGTGGTGGTATCGCCTTGCGGCGATGAATTTTAATATCGCGGGCTTCGCTCGCTTGCCGCCGCAGCGGCGTTTTGTTTGACGCTATTCTGATAAGTTTCACTTTCAGAACGGCGCTATTTTTATGCTTTTGAATTGGAACATCCTTTAAAATGTTAAGAGGAATATTAAATAGGTTAAGAAATATTTTCTTATTTTCATTGCTTAATGTGCATTTGTGTGTTATTATCTATTTATTACCTCTGTTATTATGCAGAGTTTTTTGGAGGCAGAAATGGCTGGATATAAATTTATGAACGAATCGCTTAAAATAAACGATAGAGTGCGCGCACTTTTGAAGGAGCTTACCATTGATGAAAAGCTTGGAATGTTAACTACCTATAGCCAGCCGGTCGAAAGGCTTGGCTTGAAGGGATTTCCGGTCGGCACGGAGGTTGCGCGCGGGCTTGTCTGCCGCGGCAGGGAGGAATATCCCTCTACCGTTTTCCCACAGCCTTTCGGGCTTGCCGCTACCTTTGACCCCGATGTGATGCATAAAATGGGAGAGATAACCGGTATCGAAACAAGGATATATAACAAGCAGGGCAAGGCGTCTCTCTGTGTCTGGGGACCAACCGTTGACGCCGAGCGTGACCCCCGCTGGGGCAGGAATGAGGAGGCCTATGGCGAAGACCCTTATCTTATAGGTCAGATGTCTGCGGCGTACACCAAAGGCATGGCGGGCGACGACCCTGAGCATATGCGAATCCTGCCCATGCTGAAGCACTTCTATGCCAACAATAACGAGGAGGACAGGGGCAAGGATAATGCCAGTATCCCTCTTGGTTTAAAGCATGATTACTATCTGAAAGCCTTCGAGACCGCCTTTACCCATGGCGGCGCTAAGGGAGTTATGACATCCTACAACGAAATAAACGGAGTTGAGGCGCTGTGCAACCCAGAGCTTGATGAGATTTTGAAAAAGCAGTGGGGAATGCTGTTCTCCGTCACCGACGGCGGGGATTTCTGCGCAAACGTTCTTTCCCATAAAAAGGACAGAACCTTTGCGGAGACTGCCGCAAGGGTATATAAAAACCACGGCGCGGACGTTATGACTGACAGCGCGGAAATCGTACGCAAATCGGTAAAAGCTGCTCTTGACGAGGGCAGGATAGACGAAAGCGATATAGATTACGCCCTGTTTGGTCTGCTAAAGGCCAGATTCCTTTTAGGCGATATCGACGGCAAGAGTCCGTATAATTCTTATTCCGAAGACCTTTTGTGCTGTGAGGATTTCTATAAGGTCAGCGAAAGGGCGGCTAAGGAGTCGGTAATACTTCTCAAAAACAGCATGGGTGTGCTTCCGTTCAGCCCGAAAAAGAAAACAGCTGTAATAGGCATCCATGCCGGAATGAATTTCAGGGATTGGTATACCGGGCTGTCTGACAGAAACAGCACTATTGTCCAAGAGCTTATCCGCCGTGCGGGTGATGACAATATCTGCTGTGATACCGGATGTGATATCGTCGCGCTGCGGCATCCATCAAGCGGAAAATATCTTACGCTGTCCGCAGACGGCGGTCTTTGCCCTACCGAGGATACGCCGGTTAAAAGCGCACTGTTTGAGCTTTACGATTGGGGTGACGGTGCAATCTCGCTCAAATCCTTGGAAAACGGCAAATTCCTTACCGACAGCGGAATAATGCGCTGTTCCGCTGATGAGGTGTTTGGCTGGTTCGTCCACGAAATGATAACTGTCAAGCACCGCGGCGACAAGGTGATCATGTATAACTGGCAGCAAAGACCGCTGGGACTTACCAATTTTAAGCTTGCAGTAAAAAGCTCTCCAAGGGCTGATGAAAGCTGTCTTTTCGAAATAGAAACGGTATCACGCGGTGAGGAAAGAGCAGCTGAGCTTGCGCGCTCCTGCCAGCAGGCGGTAGTATTCGCAGGAAATCATCCCCTTATCAACGCCCGTGAGGGTTATGACAGAAAGCATATCAACCTGCCGCATAAGTCCGAAAAGCTTCTTGACGCTGTTCTGGAGGTCAATAAAAATACCGTTTTGTATATGGTTTCGGGATACCCCTATGCCTTTGATTCGCGCAAGCTTTGCGCCGCCATGCATATCTGCCACGCAGGTCCTGCCATCGGTACGGCGGTATGCGGAAGCCTGTTCGGCGATTTCTCCCCTGCGGGCAGGTGCCCTGTGACATGGTACGCCGACACGCAGGATCTTTGCGATATCCGCGATTACAACATCATACGCACAAAGAGCACGTATCTGTATTACACCGGAAAGCCGCTGTTCCCGTTCGGACATGGTCTGAGCTATGCAAGCTTTGAATACGGCGTTCCAAAGCTTAGTGCAAGGCAGTTAGGCTCGGACTCTGTGCTCACTGTGGAGATAGACATCAAAAACACCGGAAGTATGGATGCTGACGAGGTCGTTCAGCTTTATGTAGCGCCGCCCAAGCTTCCCATTCCGCTTCCGAAAAAGCAATTAAAGGCGTTTGCAAGGATCCATGTGCCCAAGGGCAGAACCGAAACTGCCAAGCTTAAGCTTGATATCTCCGATTTGGGATTCTACGACGTCAACACCGGCGCGCAGGAGGTTTACAGCGGCGAATACGCCATCATGATAGGCTCGTCGTCTGAGGATATAAGGCGTGCGGCAGCTATTGAGGTTACCGGAAGGAGCTTCGAGGGGGTAAACGTATCCATGCCCGTTCCCGGAACGCTGTCATCCGATTATATGGGAGTGGAATTCGGAACCGACTTAGAACTTACCGAGTACGCGCTGATTCAGGACTGGCAGAGCTTCATAAACTACCCGGCGTGCAGTCTTAAGGGTTATACCCATGCCGAGGTGACGGCGTTCGTCCCCGGCTCGGGTGCTGAGCTAACCTTAAGCTGTGCCGGAACAGGTCAGATTATAGCCAAGTTCAGAATCCCCGGCTCGGGCGGAGCTATCGGAACCGGCAGGTTTGTCACCGTTAAAACCGAGGCTGTTCCGATTGAGGGACTGCACACCCTGCGCTTCACCACCGGCGGAACGGTTGCTCTCTCCAGCTTCAGACTGTTTTGATATAGGATAATAGTAAAAAAGCCAAGCTTAAAACCCGTCACCGATAAGGAAAGTTTCGCCATAGCACTTGTGATTCTCGTCAATAGTGCTATGGCGTTCTTGTTGACTGTGTATATTGACTATGCATAGGCTTTGCTATATAATCTTCTAATATAAGTCGGAATTTGACGCTTTTTTGACGAGAATGAAATATAATAAATAGGATAAGGTGTACAGTCATGATTTTGACAAAAGAAAACAGGCTGCGTTGTTTGATTTCACTATTAGTTTTTATAGCATTACACGTTTTTATAGGTACTCAACCTGAACTGATTGTTAAAATATTTGGTTACGAGAACGCTATAAAGTATATTGATTTTGTTTTTTATGGTGGACTGTTTATATTATATATTATTGTTTTCCGGAAAACACTTTGGAACTGAATAAAGGATTTTAAGGACAATTCTAAAAAATATATTTATATAATCGCTATATGTACATTCATTGCATTAGTTTTAATTATTGCAGCCGCGATTATTCTGGACAGCTGCGGTATAGGAGAGAGTGCTAATCAGGAGGGTGTAGACAATGCAATTGAAAACTACGGCATATTTATGATATTGCCTGCCTGTCTATTTGGTCCGCTGGTTGAAGAATTTGTTCATAGGGGGTTTGTGTTAGGTGCTCTGAAAGGTGAAAAATCAGGTAAGGTCAGAACGGTAATAGCTATTATTGTTGGAGCAGTATTGTTTGGAATGATTCATTGTGATATAAATAATCTTTCTGTTACGGATATACTGTCTGTAATTCCGCAAATGTTAATGGGATTAATGTTTGGAATAGCTTATGTACTATCGGATAATATATTTTGCCCTATTGCTATACATATGGTCATAAATATTATTGCTACAATTTAACAGAGATAAATTCCGGATCATGCAGGCAATTGAATAATAAAATAGCCCCCTAAGCAGTTATCGACAATTGCTTAGGGGGTTAATCATCTTTATGAGTATCAAACCATTTTGATGTATCAATATTTTCAGGCTCAGACTACGACAGCAGAATTCTGTCATTGTCAAGATTCTTGCCAACGCCCTCTTTGAATTTTTGTAGAAGGTCGTTGACGGTAAGGCTTGCCCTTTCCTCGCCCTCGATATCCAGAACGATTCCGCCGTCAGCCATCATAAGTGTGCGGTTGCCCAAATCCAGCGCCTGCTGCATATTGTGGGTTACCATCATGCAGGTGATATTGTCCTTTTCGACTATGGATTTAGTCAATTCGAGTACCTTTTCGGCGGTGGCGGGGTCTAAGGCGGCGGTATGCTCGTCTAAAAGAAGAAGCTCTGGGGTGACCATCGTCGCCATAAGAAGAGTCAGCGCCTGACGCTGTCCGCCCGAAAGAAGCCCGACCTTGCTCGTCATCCGGTCTTCAAGACCCATCCCCAAAAGGCTTAAACGTTCGCGAAAAAGCTCGCGCTCCGCCTTGCCGATGTGTGAGAACATCCCGCCCCGGCGTGATGACAGGTAGAGATTCTCTTCTATGGTCATGTTGGGCGCAGACCCGCGCAACGGGTCTTGGAAAAGTCTGCCTATATGCTTGGCACGCTTGTGCTCCGGCTCAAAGGTGATATCCCTGCCGCCCAAGATTATCGAGCCGCTGTCGGTTAAAAAGCTTCCCGCGACGGCATTGAAAAGGGTGGATTTGCCCGCGCCGTTCGAGCCGATAATCGTGACGAAATCGCCCTTTTTAAGATGGAGCGAGAGCCCGTGCAGGGCGCGCTTTTCGTTCACAGTTCCGGGGTTGAAGGTCTTTGAAATGTCATTGATTTTCAGCATTTTTAAGCCCTCCCTTCGCGCGGTAGTGATGGAACCTGCGCATAATGATATCCTTTCTGGATTTCAGATACGGCAGTGAGATTGCCAAAACAACTATCACCGACGAAACTGCTTTAAGCATGAACGCCGGCATATCAAGCCTCAGCGCTACTGTATAAACAAGCCTGAATATAAACGAGCCGAGGACTACACCGATTGCTCTTGTGAGCAAACCGCCCTTGCCCATAATCGTGCGGCCAATCAGCAGGGAAGCAAGCGCGATGGTGAGCATACCGGTGCCGAGGTTGATGTCGACCGATTTCTGCACCTGAGCCATCAGGCATCCTGAAAGCGCCGTGAAGGCGTTCGCCGCGCAAAGCCCGATTATCGTGGTGAAAACAAGGTTTATTGAGGATGAGCGCACCATATCCGGGTTGTCGCCGGTGCAGCGGATGGATATTCCCAAGCGGGTCTTCAGGAAAAGCGTAAGCACGGTCACCGAAAGTATAACCGCTGTAAGAATGGTGATGAGCTTGTAGGACGAGGCAAGGGGAGTATTCTCCAACAGCGCCCTGACCTTTGTAAAGACGGTTTCGGTCTTATTAAGATTTATAAGCGAGCCGCCCTTCATTACCGCTATGTTCACCGAATACAAAGCTGTATTCACGATGATTCCTGCCAAAAGGCTGTCAACACCCATTTTCGTCTGCAAGAATGCGGTTACAAAGCCGCTGAGAATTCCCGCCAGCATTGCCGCCGGAATCGACAAAAACGGATGCCCTGCCAGCGCAACCGTCGCGCCGACTACTGCTCCCAAGGTGAAGCAGCCGTCGGTTGAAAGGTCGCAGACGTTTAACATACTGTAGCTTAAGTGCAGAGCTAAAGCCGTCAGCGAGCATATAAGTCCAAGCTCCAATGCGGTCGAGACAAGACCGAAAACTGTGGAAAAGTCCATTACCTACCCATGCCTTTCATGTGATACAGAGGGAGACCCGCAAAATCCGGGCATCCCTCCGTGATTATTTGTGATGTTTATATTCTGCCCGATAACCGCCTTAGAATTCTTCAGCAGTCTCTATGCTCTGAACCTTTAAGCAATACGGTGCAAGCTTTTCTTCGAGCTCGTCATAGTTGTAGCCAAGTGCTTCGCAGATTTCGGTGTTGATGGTTGCTGTGCCGTTGTCGAAGGTCATAACCTGCATTTCGGCGGGGTTCTTGCCGTTAACCAAGATATCGAATATCATGTTTGCGGTTTCCTTGCCGAGGTTAGCATAGTCTACGCCGTAGCCAAGGAATGCTCCGTTGAGGGCGAAGGAGTCAGCTCCGCCGTAGTGGGGAATCTTGGCTTCCTTGAAGGTCTCATAGATGGCGAGCTGAGCCTTCATGACTGTGTTGTCAGAAGGAGTGAATACAGCGTCAACGCCGTCGGAAACAAGTGCCTGAGCGGCGAGCATGATTTCGTCGTTATTGGTGCCGGTGCGCTCAACAACCTCTATGCCTTTGTTTTCAAGATAAGCTTTAGCGTCGGCGATTGCGGTGGCAGAGGATTCCTGACCCTGGTCGTAAAGCAAGCCGATCTTCTTAGCGTCAGGGTTTACGGTGAAGATAAGGTTCATTATGGCGTTGGTGTCCAGATAGTCGCTGGTGCCGGTGAGGTTAGCGCCGGGAGCATCCAGGCTCGCAACTAAGCCTGCGCTTACAGGGTCGGAAACGGCCGAGAAGACAACCGGAATCTTGTTATCCTCGGTGGCGGCCTGCATAGCCATGGCAACAGGAGTTGCAATTCCGACGATAACGTCAGACTTGTCGGCGATGAAGTTTGCTATTATCTGGTTCATAACAGCGGCGTCAGCATTGGGGTTGTCGTAGTTGACCTTGATGGTAACGCCGTTTTCGTCAGCCAAGGCTTTAAGCTGGCTTTGGATGTTTTCAGCAATCTGGTTAAGGGATGCATCATCAACGTAGTTGCATATGCCCACAGTGTATGTCTTGCCGCCGGCGTTTTCGCCGTTGTTATCGTCTGACTTGTCGCCGCAGGCGGTAAGGCTTAAGAGCATCATTGCGGATGTTGCCGCGCATAAAATTTTTCTGAGTAAAGTGTTTTTCATTTTAGTGTACCTCCAAATAAAATTTCTTGGGCGTGGTGATAGAAAAAATAAAAGACTTCGCCCCATTATTATGGGACAAAAGCCTGAAACTTCTGCGATACCACCCAAATTGAACACCTTTCAAGCCTAAGCTTTATCAGTATTCCACTCGCTTATGCGTTCTATCAAACGCATCCCGCCTGGTAACGGATGGGAACCCCGTCGGTCAATACTTGGAAATCAGCATTTTTCGTGATGATACCTTTCAAACCGCCCTCAGAAGTCCATTCACCTGCGCTCCGCCGCCCCGCTCACAGCCCCCGGGACTCTCTTTACACGTGATATCGAAGGTTACTACTCTTCATCAAAGGTTTTCTTTATTTGAATGATGTCATTATACACCACTCTTTCAGCTTTGTCAAGCGGTAAAGCGAAAAAAGTACATCAGCATATTAACCAAATAAAGCGTTGAAAAGTGCGTGTCGGTTGACGCTTTTTCATGATACCTCGCCGAAGCCGCGCTTGACATCTCGAAAGCATAAAGCTATAATATCAAAACAAAGGAGCTGATACATATGAGAAGATCTGACAGGGAAGTAACCGACCGTTCGGAGATACTTGATATAATTAGAAGGTGTGACGTTTGCCGTATCGCCCTTAACGACGGCGATTACCCTTATATCCTCCCGCTGAATTTCGGGATGGAGACGGACGGCGGCGTGGTGGTACTATATTTCCACGGAGCGGCACAGGGCAGGAAGTACGGTATAATCGCGCGGGACAACCGCGCAAGCTTTGAAATGGACTGCTCGCACCGGCTTGTCACCCGCCCCGAGCGCAAAAGCTGTACCATGGAATATGAAAGCGTCATCGGGCGGGGAAGGATCGAGATAGTCGAGGGCGATAAAAAACTTGCCGCACTAAAGCTTTTAAACGCTCACTACGGTGCGGATAATCTCGAAATCGACGAAGCTGTCGCCCAAAGAACGGTTGTTATGAAGCTGACAGTTGAGGATATGACAGCCAAGAGAAGGATGGTAAAGCAAGATTAAAAAAACAGCTGAGATGCTATTTGTTTGACATCTCAGCTGTATTTTATTTGCAAAAAGATTATTTTTTCAAAAGCTTGCTCAGATATTCAATCGCGGCGTCGCCCATAGCCTTATGACCTTTTGCGCTTGGGTGCAGACCGTCGCCGGAATCGTATTCGGCTTTAAGCTTTGTCTTGTCGTCAGGGTCGCAGGTCGCCGAGGCAAAGTCGATATATCCGTCAAAGCCGCTGTCATCACTCATCATCCATTCGTTGACCTTAGAGCGAATACTCTCGTGAAGCTCGGAAGCCCACCAGTCGTTATTGCCAAAAGGCGTGATGGTTCCCGCGTATATCTTTATTCCGCGGCTGCGGCAGGCTTCTATCATTGCCTTGTATTCCTTTATCATATCTTCTGAGGTATCAGTCTGCGCTCCGGGAATGTCGTTTGTTCCTATCAGAACGACAACATACCGCACACCGGGGACATTCAGAGCATCCCGCTTAAACCTGTCCTTGGCGGCAGTTCCCCAGCCGCCCCAGATGGCATTGCCTGCAATAGCCGTGTTGACGACCGAAATGTGCTTGGTTGTATGGTCGCTCTGAAGCGCCTGACCGAGGAGGTTAGGCCAAGCGTCGAAGCCGTTGAAGGTGGATACAGCGCCGTCGGTAATAGAGTCGCCGAAGCATACAAGGGTTTCTGTACCCTCGGAATAGGCATCCGCGCGGCAGAATGAGAAGTAGCTCCACATCCAAGCGGCAGGGCTGAAATTATCGCTTACGTGATTGCCGTCAACTACCCAGCTTCCGCAGTCAGCCTCAGCGTGGCAGGTGGGAAATGCCGGGGTAGTGCCGAATTTAGTTGATACAGCCAAGAATTCAAGGCTTTCAAAGCTGAAATCGATTTCATCAGAAGTTACCGTTTCACCGGACGGTATGGTAACGCTTTCCGAGCCGCCGAAGGTTACAACGGTGTCAGATGCTAAGTCGATGTTCGGCTCGCCGGGCTTCAACAGCTTGGCTATATGAACGGATTCAAGCACCATATCCTCTCCGGGGGCGTCAAGGGTTTCGGAATACTCGTTGGAAAATGTCAGGCGTATCTTAGTACCAAAAGCGGCAGCCTGGAACTGCTGGCGGCAGGTCGAGCCGGAAAGATGTGCAGGGCTCTTGGGAAGCTGTTCAAGCGAGGAATTCAGCGTTGCCGCGGCGAATACGCAGCACCAGTTGTCCTGCGAGGGCTTATGAAGTATATCAGTCATAAAATCATCTCCGAAAAAGTTGTTAAGACAATATTAACACCGAGGGGATAAAAAGTCAATTTCAATAAATGAATGTCCCTGCGTTCACCCCATTCATATATTAAAAGCCGGTGCAAAATCGCAAATGCGTGATTCTGCACCGGCTTCTGATTAAATTATTATTACTCGGTTCTGAGCGCAACAACAGGGTCCTTCTTGGCGGCGATTCCGGATGGGATTAATCCCGAAATCAGCGTAAGAGTAATGCTTATTGCAACCAGTATCAATGCTCCTGCAACTGGGAGTGAGGCCGAAAGTATCTCAATACCTGTCAGCACGTGAAGCACTATGTTAATAGGTATGAGCAGAAGCAGAGTGATTCCTATTCCCATAGCCCCTGCAACGAATCCCACTATCATAGTCTCCGCATTGAACACGCGCGAAATGTCCTTCTTGGATGCTCCCACAGCGCGCAGTATTCCTATTTCCTTGGTTCTTTCCAATACCGAAATGTAGGTGATGATACCTATCATGATGGATGATACCACCAGCGATATAGCAACGAACGCCATCAGAACATATGATATCGCACTGATGATGGTTGTGACCGAGGACATCAGAAGCTTTACATAGTCGGTGTAGGATATCTTATCCTCTTCCTCCATGTCGGAGTTGTAGCTTTCGATAAGGTCTGATATGTTGTCCTTATCCTCAAACGAGGCGGCGTAGATGTATATTGCCGAGGGAGAAGCCTTGTCAACATCTCCCAAAAGCCTTAAAACTTCTTCATAGGTGCTGTCAGAGCGGGTGGCTGGGATGTGGTTATCAAACACCGTTTTGTACTGCGCCGGGGTAAGATCGGCTGAGTCGAGCATCGCTGCCAGCTGCTCGGTGCTGTAGGCTCCGAGCTGTGCCGAAACCTGCTCGGCGTACTGCTGAGCGGCTCCCGCGGCGGCTATCTGCATTATAAGCTCTTCCTTTTCGGCGGGATCCATGTTTGCAACATAGTCCGCAACGGTCGCTTCGTCCATTTGGGTCTGGGCGACGGCGGCGTCTATTATCATTTTGTCCGCAGCCTCAGTGGTCAGTGTCTGGCGGTACTGCATTGCCATGGTTTGAAGATAGCTTTCCTCCGGCACCGACATCATCTCGGTATAAACCGCGGCTTTTTCGGCTTCAGACTGCTTAGAGAGCCAAGCATCTACCGTCTGGGCAATTTCCTCTTCGGTTATCTCCTCGCCTTCAACCGGAAATTTAAGACCGCTGATAACGTCGACCTCTGGGTTTTCCTTCTGGGCCTTTATAAGCTCGCTTTCGGCGGCTCTGTCTATGACGTATTCTGTCAGCGCGGAGGTGTAGCCTATTGCGCCGTTCATGAAGGATGCAACCGCATTGTCGCTCTTGCGGATGATTCCGACTACCTTAAGCTTTATGGCATTGTCTGAATCAAAAAGATATTTAAGACCTGTTTCGGTCTCAGTGGCGTCGATATATCCTTCGCCGCTCTTCTGGTACTTGTCACAGCTGGGGATGACCCTGAAATCTATGCCCAAGATGTCCTCGTAGCTCCATGATGTCTTTTCAAGCTCGGCTTCGTTGCCCTCGGCAGCGACGGTCATATCGTTTATAATGCCGTCAATGGTCTTAAGACCCAAGGCATAAAGCATCATATCGCTGATTTCGTTGTTGTCGTCCACAACTACAACTACCTCGTCGTAGCTTTCCGGCCAGCGACCGCTTATAACGTCGTACTGGTCGGTTATGGTGGGGCTGATAAGCTCCCCGCCGATGCCGGAAAGCATCTCCTGCCATGCCGATATCTGCATATATGATGAAAGGGTGGAGCTTGAGGCGGAAACGCCGAGCTCGGAATAAAGTCTTGAAATAAGCTCTAAAACGTCCGAGCGGACTATCTCGCCATCGGTGTTTTCGACGTAGAAGTTCATATCAGCGTCGTAGCTGTAGCTGACCGCACTGGCGTAGGATTTGAACTCCTCGGAATTATCCAAAAATTCCTTGAATTTAACAAGGTTGTTTTCCTGAGTTTCAATGCTCCGCATAGAGTCCATCATGTCCGACATTATGCGGTTTTCGTAGACCTTGTCAGGCTCGGGAGCGTCCTCTGCGCCTTCCTCATCATCGCGGTTCGCACCCATAAAGCTCGTCATCATGCTGGTCATATCGACCTCGCGGGCGTTGATGGTTATAGGGTAGGAGGAAAGTGTATCCTCCTGCACGCGGTCTATATACTTCTGAACGCCGGTTGAGACGGACAGAATCAGCGCTATGCCGATGATTCCTATGCTTCCGGCAAAGCTCGTAAGAATCGTCCTGCCCTTTTTGGTCATGAGGTTGTTGAGCGATAGTGACAGCGCCGTTCCGAAGGACATTGAGGTTTTTCTGCCAAGCTTTTTCATGTCTTCACTGTGACCAGCCGGCTCAGTTGAGCTGTCATACGGCATGGAATCCGACTGCACCTCACCGTCCAGACACCTTACGATTCTTGTGGCGTACTGCTCGGCAAGCTCGGGGTTGTGGGTTACCATTATAACAAGCTTTTCCTTCGAGATCTCCTTTAAAATTTCCATTATCTGAACGCTTGTGGTGGAATCCAGCGCGCCGGTGGGTTCATCCGCCATGAGGATTTCAGGGTCGTTTACCAAAGCTCTTGCGATTGCCACTCTTTGCATCTGACCGCCGGACATCTGGTTCGGCTTTTTCTTTAACTGGTCGCCCAAGCCTACCTTTTCAAGCGCCGCTATGGCACGCTTCCGCCTTTCAGATTTACCGACGCCAGAAAGTGTAAGCGCCAGCTCGACGTTTGCAAGCACTGTCTGGTGCGGTATAAGGTTATATGACTGGAAAACAAAGCCAACCGAATGGTTGCGGTAGGCATCCCAGTCGGCGTCCTTGAACATCTTGGTGGAGCGGCCGTTTATGCACAGGTCGCCGGAGGTGTATTTGTCAAGTCCGCCTATAATGTTTAAAAGTGTTGTCTTGCCGCAGCCGCTCGGACCAAGTATTGCCACGAATTCCGACTTGCGGAACTCTATGCTTATGCCCTTCAAAGCGTGAACGTGTTCGTCGCCGACGGCATAATCCTTTACAATGTCAGTTAGCTTTAACATTTGAACTCCTCGATATTTATAAAATATAAATAGAAGTATAACATAGCATATGTAAATATTCAACTGTATTTTGTGATAGTAGAATGAAAATTGTCCTGCCGTGATGTTCTCAAATATTGTGATTATACACAAATAAGCCGATATATTATACTGCAAATCGTACAAAACAACGTTTTTACGCCGAATTGAATAAAAATGCAAAAATCGCTTGACATATCCGTATAAACGGCGTATAATCACTAAATAAGCTAAATATTTATTCATGACGCCTGTATTTTCATACAAAAGACGTCAGACAAGAAAGGTTTTGAAATTATGAAAAAGATTATATCACTGATTTTAGCCGCAATGCTTATGATGTGCTGCTTCGCAGGATGCGGCGCAAACGGCAAGTCGCTTGAAGATGTCAAGTCTGCCGGAAAGCTTGTTATCGCCACCAGCCCGGACTTTCCTCCCTTTGAAGGTCTTTCGGACGGCGGAGCTGTCGAGGGTATCGAAATCGATATCCTGAATATCGTCTGCCAGGACCTGGGCGTAGAGCTGGATATCCAGACTATGGACTTTGAAGCAGTTATCGCCGGAATCAGCGCAGGCAAGTACGATTGCGGCGTTTCCGGAATCTCTGTCGACGAGGACAGAAAGAAAAATATGCTCTTCACCGACCCCTACTGCCTCGCCGCTCAGGCAATCGTTGTTACCGAGGGCTCGCCGATTGCTTCCAAGGCTGATCTGACCGGCAAGAAGATTTCCTGCCAGACCTCTACCACTGCCGCAAAGTTCTGCCGCGAGGAGGGCTATGATATCGACGAGTATGCCGCAAATAACGATGCTGAGATGGCGCTGGTTCAGGGCAAGGTTGATGCTTGGGTAATAGACGACCTCACTGCCGCCGAGATGGTAGCCGCTTACAACGCCGAGCATGAGGATAAGCTTATCATCCTTCCCGACGCTATGACAACCGAGCCTTATGCATTTGCATTTGCCTTCGGCTCTGAGGATCTGGTAGAAGAGGTCAACAAGACCATTGCAAGACTGCTTGAGGACGGTACAATAGCTTCCATCTTCGAGAAGTTCAACGTTCCCTACACTTCACCCATTAAATAATATTTATCTGAACATCACTTTCAAGGAGTACGAACGATGTTGGCTTCGTACTCCTTGAAGCAATTTATGAAAAAAGAAAGGGGAATACCATGGAAGCAATTACCGACTGGCTGACGCATCTTAAAGAAATATTCATAGATACCGAATTCTATAAGCTTATGCTGAACGGTCTTAAAAACACCCTTATAATAACTGCGGGGGCTTTGGTTATCGGCTTAGTTATAGGCTCACTGATAGCGGTGCTCAAGTACTTTGCTCAGGATTCGACCGCCATCCCTATGAGGATAGTTAACGCCATATGCGATATATATGTAACCGTAATCAGGGGCGTTCCCGTGGTGGTTTTACTGCTTCTGTGCTTCTTCGCTCTGTTCAAGAACTGGGACGGTATAGCGGTCGCGATTCTTACCTTCGGCATCAACTCCGGCGCGTATATGGCCGAGCTGATACGAAGCGGAATCAACGCCGTTGACAAGGGACAGATGGAAGCGGGAAGAAGCTTAGGTCTTTCCAAACTTCAGACAATGCGCAAAATCGTCTTCCCGCAGGCGGTAAGATATATAATACCTGCAATCGGCAACGAATTTATCGCCCTGCTGAAGGAGACATCAGTCGCGGGATATGTCGCTGTTGAGGATTTGACGCGCGCGGGAAATCTTGTCAGAAACAACACTTTCGACGCTATCAATCCGCTGATGGTAGTTGCTTTAACATACCTTATAATGGTTATAGGACTTACCAAGCTTCAAAAGCTGATTGAAAGGAGGCTTTCCAAGAGTGATAAGCGTTAAGAATCTTAAAAAGAGCTTTCAGGGAACTGAGGTTTTAAAGGGCATAAACGTAGAAATAGACAAAGGTGACGTTATCTGCGTTATAGGTCCCTCCGGCTCGGGAAAGTCGACCTTTCTGCGCTGCCTGAACCTTTTGGAACAGCCGAGCGATGGTCACATCATCTTTGAGGGGGACGACCTGATGAACAAGAAGGTAGACCTCAACGCCCACCGCCAGAAGATGGGCATGGTGTTCCAGCAGTTCAACCTCTTCCCGCACATGACTATAATGGATAACCTGACCTGCGCCCCGGTGATGCTTAAGAAAGCGACCAAGGCAGAGGCTGAGAAAAAAGCCAAAGAGCTTCTTTCAAGAGTAGGTCTTGCAGACCGCGCGGGTTCATACCCTAACCAGCTTTCGGGCGGACAGAAGCAAAGGGTCGCTATCGTGCGCGCACTGTGCATGGAGCCTGATGTTATGCTGTTTGACGAGCCGACCTCAGCCTTAGACCCCGAAATGGTAGGTGAGGTTCTGGATGTTATGAAAGAGCTTGCCAAGGATGGCATGACCATGGTAGTGGTAACCCACGAAATGGGCTTTGCGAGGGAGGTTTCAAACAGGGTCATTTTCCTTGATGACGGTGTTATCGCCGAGGAGGGAACGCCTGACCAGATCTTCGGCAATCCCCAGTCCGAAAGGCTTAAGAGCTTTTTGGCAAAGGTGCTTTAAATACTACTGCGAGCCGGCATTAAGCCCGGCTCTTTTTATCTCTGTGTGTTTAAAATACTTATACTATAGCAGAAAATAATTGCTTATTTTAATATTGACAAAAGAGTTGCATACTGATATAATCATATACGTGAATGAGCGCCGCACATAAGGACTGTCGTTTGTGATGCACGGCGTTTAATAAATTTATATTATGAAGTAAAGGAAGGTACATATTATGCCTAAGAATCTTGGACTTACCCCACCTATGGGCTGGAATTCGTGGAATACTTTCACCTGGAATATCAATGAGGAGCTTGTTAAGCAGGCGGCTGACGCTATGGTTGAAACAGGTCTTAAGGACTGTGGATATGAATATATTGTCATCGACGACTGCTGGAGCTTGAAGCAGCGCGACGAAAACGGCAGATTACAGGCTGACCCTGCAAAGTTCCCCAACGGCATGAAGGCTGTCGCCGACTATGTTCACTCTAAAGGTCTGAAATTCGGAATGTATTCCTGCGCCGGAACCCACACCTGCGCCGCTCATCCTTCATCGTTTGAGCATGAGTTTGAGGATGCCGCAACCTTTGCCGAGTGGGGTGTGGACTTCTTAAAGTACGACTATTGCTTCAAGCCCAAGGGTATGCCCGGCGAGCTTCTTTATAAAAGGATGGCAATGGCTTTAAGAAACTGCGGCAGGGATATTCTGTTCTCCGCCTGCAACTGGGGTCAGGACGATGTTCACTCCTGGATCCGCGAATCCGGTGCGCAGATGTTCCGCTCCACCGGCGATATTCAGGATACCTGGGGTTCGATTGTAAATCTTGCCAAATCCCAGTTCGGCAGACAGAGCCAGCAGGGCGTTTACTGCTGGAACGATATAGATATGCTGGTTGTAGGTATGCACGGCGGCTCCAACAGCACATGGATCGGCGAGGGCGGCATGGGCTGCACCGATATCGAGTATAAGACCCACTTCTCGCTCTGGGCTATCATGAATTCCCCCCTGATGATTGGCTGTGATATTAGAAACATGACCGACGCAACCAAGGAGATCCTTTCCAACAAGGATATCATCGCCATTAATCAGGACCCTGAGGGCAGGGGAGCTTATGTTCTTGATTCCTCCGGCTGGGAAGGCGTTGGCGTTAAGATACTTATAAAGGCGCTTGAAAACGGCGACTACGCTATAGGAATGTTCAACTTCGGCGACAGGCGCGGTCAGGCATCCTTCCCGTTCTGGGATATGGGACTTCCCACCGCTTCCGGCTACGGCTTCGAGATGTACGACTGCTGGGAGCATAAGACCGACGGCGTTTACACCGAGCGTTACACTGTTGATATCGAACCCCACGACTGCAAGGTCGTAAGAGCCAAGCTGGTTAAGGTAAGATAAGAGCCGATGGCAAATTACGACACCTGCAAGGAGTGCGGCGCGCCCCTCCATTCCGACGATATAGCGATATACCGAAAGATGGTTCTGCGGTGCGCTCAGGAGTTTATGTGCATAGACTGTTTGGCAAAGTATCTGGGCGTGTCAAGAGAGGCTATTGAGGAGCGCATCAGATACTACCGCGAAAGTGGGACTTGCGTTTTGTTCAGATAATTATAGTATTAGAACGGCTTGCCGGTGCAGGCCGTTCTTTTTTTGCATTAACAGTGTAAGATTCCGCCACATATCCATAGTTAATAGATGAAGGAGATGATGAAATGGAGGACAGCGAAATTATCGCTCTGTTTAACAGCCGCTCCGAGCAGGCAATAAAGGAGCTTTCTGCCAAGTACGGAGCTGCCTGCGCTAAGTTAGCGGGAAATATCCTTAACAACCGCCTTGACGCCGAGGAATGTCTGAACGATGCATATCTGGGTGTCTGGAACACTATCCCGCCGAACAGCCCGGAACGCCTTTTGTCCTACGTTCTGCGGATTGTGAGGAACACCGCCATAGCGAAGTATCACAAAAACACCGCCCAAAAGCGAAACAGCGGCTATGATGTCGCGTTGGACGAGCTTGAAGGGTGCATTGCGGCTTCATTCGGGGATGTCGAGGACAGCCTGACCGCCAACGAGCTTACCCGTTTGGTGAATAAATTCTTAGACAATCTGCCGCAGGAAAACCGGGTGATATTTATCCGAAGGTATTGGTATGCGGATTCGGTCGGGGATATCTCCAGAAGAATGAAGCTGAGCGAAAACAATGTGTCCGTCCGGCTTCTGCGAATTCGGGAAAAACTACAGAAATATCTGATGAAAGAGGGCTACAAGCTATGAGAAAAGAAATGATTTCATTGACACTCGGCAATATCGAAAGCCGCTACATTGAGGAAGCCGAGCTTTATTCTGCGGATGAAAAGCGCAGCAAATCTCCGAAAGCGGTGTGGCGCAGAGCGGCAATAGCCGTGGCGGCGGTGCTTTGCATTGCCTTAATCGGAATTCCCGTCGCTGCCGGGGCTATAAGCGGATTTTACAGGGACATCATCCGCTTTGACGGCGCAGTAGTGGGATTAACCTATGAAAACGCCACAGGGGAAATAAGCATTGAGGTTTCGGAGGCTGACGCTTCGGGGATGTCCGTAGAAATCACCCTGCTTGAGATGGGCGTAAAGGAGCCGTATAAGTACCTCACGGGCGGGAAAATGGCGCTGGGAGATTTCAGGATTCTTGACTCCCGCGGGGAGGAAGTATACTCCACCGAGGGAGTAGGGGAGCAGTCGGGAACTATAGAAGACGACAGAGCTGTTATATCCTGCGTGATTGAGCAGCCTTTATCGGCGGGCGAGTATACATTGGTTGTTGAATCGGTATACGGTCTGCAAAAGGCGGAACAGCCGCTTAAAATGAGCGGGCATTGGGAAATCGGTTTTGTTGTTGGCGAATGATTCCGATTTCGGGCTGAATAAGTATAAGTTTTACGGCGTTTTAGGATAGCCTCCAAAGCGCCGTAAATTTTTTTGGAATTTTGTTGACAGCTTTTTGGCAATATGCTATACTTTAAAATAGCAGGGGAAGACACCCATGACAAAAACGAAGCTAATCTTATATTATATTGTGGAGGACACCTATGACTAGTACTAATTTTAGTCTAAAGCCTAAAATTAGTACAAACCGCGACCGACAGCTTAACGGGGAGCAGTCTCCCATGACAAACAATCAAACGGTGGTCGTCATTACGAAATACGGCGAGGTTGTCGGCAAAACTTATCCCAAAAGAGCCGCAGGGCTTGTAAAAAAAGGTCGGGCAGAATTCTTGTCCGAATATGTGATACGTCTAAAGGATTTCTGTCCGACAGAAATATCGGAGGAAATTAATATGGATATCAACAACATCAATGAAACTATAAACAATCAGCCCGAGGTTACACCCAAAACCGCTTTCACCGCAGATTCGGCAGCAGCCGAGCAAAAGAACGAACGCAGGCAGGATTATATCCTTTTCAACCCGAGGGATTACTACAAAAACCCGGATCTTGGATGGGGCACTGTATCGCGGCACATGAAACAGCTTGCAGACGGCAGCTTTATCGAGGTTTACTCCTTGGGAAACTGGAACAACTGTTTCAGCGGCATAGTCTCGAAAGAGATTCCGATATCGCCCGACTGCGATTACACCTTTGTTTTCTGGCTGAACGGCGGCGAGAACGACCGCAACAACGAGAAGTGCGAGCTTTTGGTTATCTACACCGACGGCACCCATGAAAGAGCCACCTCGGAAGAATACCACGGCAATTACACATACCGCCTGAATAGGGGCAATTTAAAGCCGGTTAAAACAGTTGACGGCTGGTATTTGTTCGCAATCGATCTGCCGCGCACCGATAAGCCATATGTCGAGTTCCGCTTCGAGGTCAACAACGCGCCGACTCACCTAAGAGCCGCCCAACCGCCCGAGAGCTACGCCGATATCCCCGATTCGCCCGATGAGTATGCCCAGTACCGCAAACAGCGGCATAATATCTTCTTTGAGGATGGTTGGCCGTCGGAAAGCGAGTACGGCGGGGATGTTCAGTCCACAGCAGCAATCCGCAAGCGTCTTGAAGCGCTGGCGAGGGGAGAATCGCTTGATACGCCCAAGCCGGAGCCTTCGCCCGAGCCGACGCCGGTCAAAACGCCCGAGCAGAGCTTTATGGACAGGATAGCAGAATTTACTGCAAGGCAGCTTATAGAGCAGGGAATAGCGGAGCAGGTCGCCGGGCAATTCGACGCAAGCGATATAGCCGATTACGTCGATTGTGCGAGCGACATCGCCGACTATATTGATATGGATGAAGTCGCGGAGAATATTGATGTCGGTGAAGTAGCCGAAAATATCGACATCGACGAAATCATTGAGCATATAGACCTCGACGAGCTTGCAGAGAAGATTGCCGAAAAGCTTGATATCAGGGGCATGATTGAAGAAATGTTGGAGGAATAATCCTATAAAACGACCCAGACCCGGTGCAATGTGCGCCGGGTTTGCTTATTTTCCGCGAAAGCCAATCATTTTGCCCTGCCGCAGTTGACAATCCCGAAATAATAGTGTACAATAAAACAATATGCGAGTAAGCTATACGGCAGCGGACGTAGATGGAAACATCACGTATGAGGAAAGTCCGAGCATCACAGAGCAAGGGTAGCTGATAACGTCAGCCGAGGGCGACCTTAGGGAAAGTGCAACAGAAATATACCGCCGTGCGAAAGCCCGGTAAGGATGGAAAGGCGAGGTAAGAGCTCACCGGGGCGCAGGAGACTGCGCTGCCATGTAAACCCTACCCGATGCAACACCGTTTGGTTCGGCATATCAACGTCTGCTCGGCGGATATGCTGTTATAGGTGGCTTGAGCCTTGCGGCGACACAAGGCGTAGATAGATTGCCGTACACGACAGAACTCGGCTTACAGGCTTACTCGCACTTGTTTTTATAATTCAGACGGACGGTCGTTTCACATAGATTCAGGTGATGAATATGAACACATTAAAAAAATACATCAGTCTTTCGCTTTTCGCGGTCATTCTTATGTCGGTTGTTTTATGCTTTGCAGGCTGCGGGAAGGATGAAGATTTGCTCAATTACGGCTCTTATGACAGGCTTGAAATTGACGGTTATTATCTGAAAGCGCTAAACAGCGTTGAGGATGAAGGCGTGGTTTTGGAGACTAACTATTATGTCTGCTCGGATAAGGGGCTTGCAAACTCCGTGGGCACTCTTACCGCGCGATTCGATGAGGATGGCGAGCTTGCCGGGTACGACGCGGTAATCGCGCAGAGCGACGGTCAAAGGGTCATATCCTTCAGCAAATCCCGCGAGACTTCGAGCTACACCGACACCCTGTACGCCTCCGACTACAGCTCGATAATAAGCACAGTCTGGGAAAGCATAGCCATAAGGTGGGATTCAAAGGAAAGATTTCTTTCAAAGGGCGGAGTAGATTACTATTCCAACGGTGTTGAAAACAGCTACAGCGAGGAGCAGTATCTTGTCAAGAACGGCAAGGAATACCTTTCATGCACTATAGAAAGAAAGCGCAATGAGGACGGCTCGCTTGCCTCTGAAAAGATAACCAACTATGACGAAAACGGCAAGGTTAAGCAGTAATTCCGAATAGCGGATTATGTGAAGTAAATAGTGTCAATAATATAAGCGGACGGGTCGATTCAGTGCGACCAATCCGCTTGTTTTTGTGATTATTAATGCACCATTTTGCCGGGGTGAAAAATGGTGCGTATGGTGCATTGGAAGCATCAATTACATCATTCTGCGGGTTAAAAAATGATGTAAATGATGTAATTAAAGCACAAAATACTTAATTCTACAGGTTAAATAATTGAGTAATTAAGTATAATTAACTTAGTAAACTATAATTATACTTATTCTGCGTTAAAAGTGTAGAATTAGTATTAATCATACAACTTAAATTTTTAAGTATATTAAGTATTTTAGGTAATATGTTTATTTAAAAGTAATTTCCTATAGCTTTATGTATTCCATTTTCTATAATATATAGATACTATTGCTATAATCTGCCTGATATCCGTCATCAAATGCACCATATGCACCATTTTTCTACTCGGCAAAATGGTGCAATATAAGCTTGGGATACTTAATATACTCAATTACTTAATTTTTCTACTCGGCATAATTAAGTATACTCAATTACTTAATTATTTTACCCGGCATAATTAAGTATTGGCTCTGAAAGATTAAGTATAGACTTACATCGTTTACATGATAATTTGCCTTGACAGAATTATGTAATCTTCATGATTTACATGGTTTACATCATTTTTTTACCCGGCAGAATGATGTTTCGCTCAAAACCTGCCCCTCAATCCCTCTCGCTAAGCGCCTTGATGCTGTCAAGCGTAGACCTTCCGAAATAGTCCTCATCGGGAAAATAGGTTTCCCGCCACTTCGGGTCGTACCTGTCGTTATAGTCCGAGAAGGAATAGGATTTAACGGTGACAGAGCCGTACATCATATTAGCCCTTTGCGTAAAATTATAGCTTGCATAATACAGCACAAAGAGCGAAAGCGTCTCGGCATGGCAGTCGAAATCATCCAGAATGTAGAGTTTGTGAATGTAGATGTTGTTATACGTACTTAGATTGGTTTCAACCAGCGCAATCTGCTTATCGCCATTATAGATTGAAATGTAATCAAAGGAATCTATTGAGCGGTAGTAGCAGTGAAAAACCTCTCCGTTGTTTAAAGCTATCACATAATAGCTTTTCATAAAGCCGTGCTGAGAATAATAGAATTTTCCATACTGCTCATCATTTTTATATAGGTAGAATACCTGCGTAATGTTTTCCTTACCAAAATAATGGCGAAGCTTGATGTAGTTGTACCAGCTTGAAGGGCTGAAAACGCCCTTGAGGACAGAGCCATCACCTGAAAGAGCTATAGACTGAAGCTGGCTCAGCCCGCCCAAGTCGCCTTGATAATATTTGTCGCCGATGTAAATATCATATGACGGCTTTATCCTTGCGGATGTCTGCGATATTTTAATTATCATGTTTTACCTTTCATTGCCGGTGTACGTTTTACGCTGATTAAAGCTTTGAAAAAATCAAACCTTCGTTCCTTTAGCGCCCTTAGTTCCGCCAAGCTTAACCCCTGCCAGAACATTGGTATCAAAGGTATAAGTAACCCTTTCCTGCTCCCTTGCGCGCTTTAAGGCAAGGTCTATCATCCTTGAAAGCAGCTGGGTGTACTTGACCCCCTTCGGCTCCCAAAGATAGAATGAAAGCGAGCCGGGGATGGTGTTGATTTCGTTGAGATAGATTTTTTTGGAGTCGTTGTCTATCATAAAGTCGATGCGCGCAACTCCGCAGCATCCCAAGGCTTTGAACGCCTTGACCGCAAGCTCCTGAATATACAGGGTGTTTTCAGTGGATATGTCCGCCGGGATGACCCTCTTTGTGCTCGCCATGCCCTTGGAGGACTTTGAGCCGCCCAAGTACTTGTCGCTGTAGCTCAAAATCTCGTCCTGACTTACCGGGCGCTCGCATACCGAAGCCTCGGCATTATCCTCATCACCTAAAACCGAGCAGTTGATTTCTGTAAGATTGGTTATCGCCCTTTCGACAAGCACCTTTTTGGCGTAGAGGAAAGCATCCTCCAAAGCCTGTTCGAGCTTTTCGCGATTGTCCGCCTTGGAGATACCCACGCTCGAACCGAGGTTGACCGGCTTTACTATAACTGGATATCCCATTTCAGACTCAATTTTCGAGATTACCCCTTCCGGCAACGAATCATACTCCGCACTGCCGAACACAAGGCAGTCAAGAACCGGAATGCCGTTGTCCGCAAAAATCATCTTCATGGCGTATTTGTCCATTCCCAGAGCGGAGGATAGGATATCGCATCCGACATAAGGCACGCCCAGCATATTAAGGTATCCCGCGATGGTACCGTCCTCAACGTTGGTGCCGTGAACTATCGGGAAGGCGACGTCGATATAGTCCACCAGCGGCTTTTTGAACGGCTTGGAATCCAAGCGCATTATCATAACTCTTCCGCCGGAGCGGGCAAGGGTGACAGGGAAGCTCTCGCTCAAAAGCTTCTTTATGTCCTTGTAGGCGTCGATATCCCCGATATGCTCGCCGCAGAACATTTCGCCGTCCTTGGTTATGTAGATGGGGATGACGTCGTACTTCTCCTTATCTAAGCTGGCATATGCCTGTAAAGCCGAGATAATGGATATCTCGTGCTCAACGCTCTTTCCGCCGAATAAAAGCGCAAGCTTTATTTTCATGATGGTATCGTCCTTTCGTGATGTATTGTCAAGTATAAATCAATAGTTATCGGGCAGGTCGTTTTCAAGCAGGATGATTTTCCGCCTGCCGCCGCTTTCAATAGAATAAACCTTTTTCATGGCTTCGTCAAGTGACTGCGCAACAAAAAGCTTCTCTTTGGGATATCCCGCCACCGCAAGGCCGTCGGCAATAGGCTTAGTCTGCTTTTCGCCTACAAGCGCGATATAGTCGCAGACCTTTGAGGCTTCCTCGCCGAATTCGCGGTTGAGCTCGTATTCCATGCCGCCAAGCTCTATCATTCCCGGGGTGACAAGAATCTTCATGCCCTCCGCCATTGAAAGAGCCTCCAGAGCGGCTTTAGCTCCCGAGGGGTTGGAGTTGTAGGCGTCGTCTATGACGGTGTATTCGCCGCGGTTGATAAGCTGCAAACGGTGGGGAACGCTTTCCAGCCTGCGCACCGCGGGCTTAAGCTCCTCTAAGGTGATGCCCAGCGAGTTCGCCACGGCTATCGCTCCGCAGATGTTTAAAACGTTGTGCCGCCCGATGAGCGGGGTCTTATAGTCACAGCTTTCGCCGGAGGGCGCGGTAACAGTGAATTCCGAGCCTTTTTCGGAAATCTTAAGTCCGCTGACGTAATATCCCGAATGATTGTCTATGCCGTAGTGAACGGCGGTGTGCGGGTGGTTCGCCTCGCGGATGATATCGCAGTCGAAGTTTAGAAAGAGCATACCGTCTGCTGGCAGAGCGTCCGCCAGCTCGAACTTGGTCTTGCGCACGTTTTCAATCGTCTTGAAGCTTTCGATATGCATGGGACCCACCGAGGTTATAATGCCGTGCTTAGGGTGGACGATATCGCAAATCTCCTTGATATCCCCGACGTTCTTCGCACCCATCTCGCAAAGGAAAATATCATGGGTCGCACGCAGAGAGCCGCGGATGGTTCTTACTACTCCCAAGGGAGTATTGAAGTTCCCGGGGGTCTTTAAAACGTTGTATTTCACGCTCAGAAGCGAATCCAGAAAATACTTTACGCTTGTTTTGCCGAAGCTTCCGGTTATACCGATAACGGTAAGGTTCGGGCAGGAGGCAAGAATCCTCTTAGCGTCGTTGATGTAATGCCTGTTGATAGCAAGCTCGACCGGACGGTTGATAAGGTTAGCCAGAAGTATCAGCCAAGGCTCCAAAAGCAGGAACAAAAGCGCCATATCAAAGGCCGCCAAAGCGGACAGGCCTGTAAACATAAGTACGATAGGCACAAGCATTATCACCGAGCAGGTGACAATAAGCCTTTTTATCCTTGCTGTGTATTTCAGCGGGATCTTATACTGCTTTTTCGGAAGATTGGAAAGCGCAAAGATAAGCAGTAACGCTGGATATAAGAGCATGAGCGGAACCGGGAAGCTATTCCCCAGAACAAAGCTGAGCATAGCCATAAGCGCGCAGGAGCAGCAGGTGAGGTCGGTGTAGCCGCGGCGGTTTTTAAGCATCCATTTTATGTGCACCTTGGGTTTATACGAGTTTAGCTGGAACATATGGATAAAGAATCTACCGGTAAGCATAGCTGCGGCGGCATATGTTATAGCGCAGAGAATTTTTATAACGGTTAAAAGCATAATATATCCTCCGTTTCTGTGATGATGTCAGTAGGGTATTCCGAAGAAGGATGATATCGCCCTTGAGCAGACATCCGGCGCCTGCAAAAATGCGAAGTGCGAGCCACCCTCGATTCGCACCAGTCCTGCATCCGGGATGAGCTTCTCAAATGTCTCTCCGTCCGAAATCGGGGTGGCAGTGTCGGCGGTTCCCCATATCAGAAGGGAGGGAACTTGAATATCTTTCAAAAGGTAGGTCAAATCCTCGTTTACGACCTTTACAAGCGTCTGCCGCATGACAGGGGTTGCGCTGTTGTAGTCGGCAGATCCGCGCTTTTTGCGCATATTCTCCACAGCGTCCGGGAACAGCGCCTTCATCGGCGGTATGCTCATGATCCGTCTGCCCGCCTTGTATGCCATCAGGCTTGCCTTCTGTTTAAGGCTCTTTTTCGGCTTGATTCCTGCGGCGTCCATGAACACTGCCTTTTTAACGCTTGGCATAAGTCCGCCCGCAAGAAGCTTTATCATTATCCGTCCGCCGAAGCTGTGACCGATAAGGGCAACAGGCTTAAGTCCGGTTTCCTGAGTGAATTTTATAACAAAGCTGACATAATCGTCAACGCTCCAAGGCTCGGCGGGCTCGCCGCTTTCACCGAAGCCGGGAAGGTCAAGGGCGGCGGCGCAGTATTTTTTGGAAACAGTCTCCATAAGTCCGTCAAAAAGCTTGATGTTCGCGCCCCAGCCGTGAAGAAATAGTACAAACTCGCCCTCACCGCGGGTCTCATAGTTGATTTTTATGCCGTCGATTGTAGTTGTCATAGCGATTCTCCGTGATATTTTCATAGTCTTTTATATTATATCACTATGACGGAGAAATTTCCACTGTTTTTGGGGAATTTTTTTGCGATGATTTGTGTTTTTCGGGATTTTTGAGAGGAGGCGGAGTGGGGTGCGACCGCTTTTGCTTTGTGCGGGGGTTCGTGAGGGTGGTTTGCACCTTGGGAGGCGCGCCCCGGACAGCTTGGGGTAGCGGGGGTCTACGCGCAAGGCGTGTGGGCGATATTATCGCCCGGACGGCAATGCCGTCCAGACCTCTGCCCGCACTCGGTTCGTCGCCTGTAGGTAGTAGGGTAGGACACAATGCCAGAGGGGCGTGCCGGTCGGAGCAGTGCAATATAGCTCTGCACAAACTAAAAAAGAGACTAAACAAAAGTCGGGCGTTTACGTCCTGCAATCGCAGGCTATAGAGTGATATATGTAGAACATTTCCCACATATCAAAGAAAAACCAACGATGGAGTAAACGCAATGCGTGACGGCAAACAAAGTAAAAGCGATTACAAAGTTGATGCCGTCACCTGCGCAATTTGCCCAGTTTGCTATCGAAATCTACCCTATATTTGTTATAGTATACGAAAATGTCGCACTGCGCCGCTTTGCCCTTGACATATTGACAAAAGTGGTGTAAACTTTTACTTTGTATCATAATGGCAAAGAAGACGCCTAAATGAATTTTGCGGGTATCCTCAAAAAATCTTTAACGAACTTTTCCAACGATTTTAGCTGTAGTATGTTAATGTTCAACAAAATCGTATGGAAATCCGGATTTTTTTGAGAAACCGGCGGAAATTTGTGCGAAATTTTTTGCGTTATTTCATGAAAAATAAATATGAGGAGTGATAAGTAGTGGTCAATGTCAAGGATGTGCAGCTTGGTAAAAACGTTGTCCGCAAGAGCTTCGCGAAGATAAACGAAGTTCTGGAGATGCCCAATCTTATCGATATCCAGAAATCATCCTACAAATGGTTTTTGGAGCAGGGCTTGAAAGAGGTCTTTGATGATATGTCAGCCATCAAGGACTACAACGAAACCTTAGAGCTGAGCTTTATTGACTACAGGCTCGATAAGGAGCCCAAGTATACTATTGCGGAATGTAAGGAAAGGGATACGACGTATGCCGCCCCGCTTCGAGTTACCGCAAGACTTCATAACCTTGAAACCGGCGAAATCAAGGACAGCGAAGTTTACATGGGCGATTTCCCGCTGATGACGCCTTACGGCACCTTTGTCATCAACGGCGCGGAGCGTGTAATTGTTTCCCAGCTGGTTCGTTCTCCCGGCGTTTACTACGCTGTTGAAAAGGACAAGGTCGGCAAGGACCTCTTCAGTTCGACGGTTATCCCCAACAGGGGCGCATGGCTGGAATACGAAATGGACTCCAACGACGTGGTTTATGTCCGCATCGATAAGAACAGAAAGATTCCGATTACCACCTTTATCCGCGCTATAGGAATAGGCACCAACGCCGAAATTGAGGAGTACTTCAACAACGACCCAAGACTTGCGGCTACCATCCTTCAGAAGGATTCCACCACCACTACCGAGGAAGGTCTTATAGAGGTCTATAAGAAGCTCCGCCCCGGCGAGCCTCCGACGGTGGACAGCGCTATCACTCATATAAATAACCTCTTCTTCGACGCAAGAAGATATGATCTTTGCCGTTTCGGACGGTATAAGTATAACAAGAAGCTGGGTGTAGCCTCCAGAATCAAGGGCTTCACCCTTTCAAGACCGGTCATCAACCCCTTGACAGGTGAGATTATCGCAGACGCAGGTGACTTTGTAAGCGCAGAGCTTGCAAATGAGATCGAGTCTGCCGGCGTTACCGAGGTCTACATTTCCGTTGAGAAGAGGGAGACTATAACCAGCCAGACCGGTGAGGTAACTCATAAGGTCGAAAATGTCGAGGTCAAGGTAATCGGCAACGGCATGGTTGACATTGACAAGTTTGTATCCTTCGACGCGTGTGCTTTGGGCGTAAACGAGAAGGTATCCTTCAAGGTGCTTCGTGAAATCCTCGAAAACTGCCAGAGTGAGGATGAGATGGCAGAGCAGATCAAGGCAAGGCTCGACGAGCTTATCCCCAAGCATATAGTTTTGGAGGATATGATTGCCACCATCAGCTACTTCCTCAATCTGTGTGAGGGCGTCGGAACCGTTGACGATATCGACCATCTGGGCAACAGAAGAATCCGCTGCGTCGGCGAGCTTTTGCAGAACCAGTTCAGAATAGGCTTTTCAAGAATGGAAAGGGTCATCCGCGAAAGAATGAATATCCAGTCGCAGGATATCGAAATCGTGACCCCGACCGCACTTATAAATATCAGACCTATAACTGCGGCAATAAAGGAGTTCTTCGGATCTTCACCGCTGTCCCAGTTCATGGATCAGACCAACCCCCTTGCCGAGCTTACCCATAAGAGAAGACTTTCCGCCCTCGGCCCCGGCGGTCTCTCACGTGATAGAGCGGGATTTGAGGTTCGAGACGTTCACTATTCCCACTACGGCAGAATGTGCCCGATAGAGACCCCTGAAGGTCCTAACATCGGACTTATATCATATCTTGCATCATATGCAAAGATCAACGAATACGGCTTTATCGAAGCACCTTATAGAAGGGTTGATAAGGCAACCGGCGTTGTCACCGATGAGGTCGTTTACATGACCGCCGACGTCGAGGATAACTACATGGTAGCTCAGGCGAACGAGCCTCTGACTGAGGATAATAAGTTCGCAAGAGCTAAGGTAAACGGCAGATACCGCGACCAGATCATGGAAATCGACCGCGAGAATATCGACTTCATGGATGTTTCGCCCAAGATGGTAGTATCCGTCGCAACGGCGATGATACCCTTCCTTGAAAACGACGACGCTAACCGTGCTCTGATGGGCGCGAATATGCAGCGCCAGGCAGTTCCGCTGCTGATGACTGAGAATCCGATCGTCGGCACAGGTATGGAATATAAAGCCTGCGTTGACTCCGGCGTTGCCGTAGTCTGCGAAAACCCCGGCGTTGTCGAAAGGGTTGACGCTTCCCAGATAGTTGTAAGGGAGGATAGCGGAGAGCATAAGATCTACAACCTCACCAAATTTAAGCGTTCCAACTCTGGAACCTGCACCAACCAGCGCCCGATTGTTGTAAAGGGCGAGCGCGTTGAGCGCAATCAGGTTATAGGCGATGGTCCTGCAACCTGCAACGGCGAAATCTCGCTGGGCAAGAATGCCCTCATCGGTTTCATGACATGGGAGGGCTACAACTACGAGGACGCTGTACTCTTAAACGAAAAATTAGTAAGAAACGATACCTACACATCCATCCATATCGAGGAATACGAAATCGAGTGCCGCGATACCAAGCTTGGCCCCGAGGAAATCACAAAGGATATCCCCGGCGTCGGCGAGGATGCACTTAAGGATCTGGATGAAAACGGTATTATAAGAATCGGTGCTGAGGTAAGAAGCGGTGATATCCTTGTCGGAAAGGTAACCCCCAAGGGCGAAACCGAGCTTACGGCTGAGGAAAGGCTCTTAAGAGCAATCTTCGGCGAAAAGGCAAGGGAAGTAAGGGATAACTCCCTCCGCGTTCCCCACGGCGAATCCGGTATTATAATAGACGTTAAGGTGTTCACACCTGAAAACTGCGACGAGCTCAGCCCCGGAGTTAATATGCTGGTTCGCTGCTATATCGCCCAGAAGAGAAAGATCTCTGTCGGCGATAAGATGGCGGGTCGTCACGGTAACAAGGGTGTTGTTTCAAGAATACTTTCTCAGGAGGATATGCCCTTCTTAGAGGACGGTACTCCGCTGGATATCGTTCTGAACCCTCTGGGCGTTCCTTCACGTATGAATATAGGACAGGTGCTTGAAGTTCACCTTGGCATGGCCGCAAAGAAGCTGGGCTGGAAGATCATGACCCCAGTATTCGACGGCGCACACGAGGAGGACATCAGAGAATGCTTCAAGCTTGCAGGCATGGCGGAGGACGGTAAGACCACCCTTTATGACGGACGTACCGGCGAACCCTTTGATAACCGCGTAACCGTCGGCATAATGTACTACCTCAAGCTCCACCACCTGGTTGACGATAAGATCCACGCGCGCTCGGTAGGTCCTTACTCGCTGGTAACCCAGCAGCCTTTGGGCGGTAAGGCTCAGTTCGGCGGACAGCGCTTTGGTGAAATGGAAGTCTGGGCGCTCGAAGCTTACGGCGCAGCTTACACATTGCAGGAGATCCTGACTGTCAAGTCCGACGATACTGTGGGACGTGTCAAGACCTATGAAGCGATTGTCAAGGGTCAGAATGTTCCCAAGGCGGGCGTTCCCGAATCCTTCAAGGTACTTGTCAAGGAGCTTCAGTCGCTCACCCTCGACGTCAGAGTTATGGACGAAAACGGCGAAGAAATCGACCTTAAACAGAACTTTGACGATGATAACGATATCATTCCTCAGCCTTCTGCGGAGGAGGCGGCGGACTACGGTATGACCTATGCGGCGGATGAAGGTCTTGAAGATGACTACACCAACGATACCGTTTCCGACGATTATGACGATTACGATTCCGACTCCGGCTTCGATGAAGATGAGATATCGGGCTTTTCAACCAAGGAAGAGGATTCCCCCGAGGACCTTATATAAATAAAGATTATAAGGCTAAGCGCAACGATTAAAGGAAAGAGGGTTTTAAACTTTGGATTTCAATGTTTTTGATTCAATAAAAATCGGTCTTGCATCGCCTGAACAGATAAGAAGCTGGTCGCACGGCGTTGTCGAGAAGCCCGAAACCATAAATTACCGCACCCAGAAGCCGGAAAGAGACGGTCTTTTCTGCGAAAGGATCTTTGGTCCAACCAAGGACTGGGAGTGCCACTGCGGCAAATATAAGAAGATACGCTTTAAGGGCAAGGTCTGCGAGCGCTGCGGAGTTGAGGTCACCCGCGCCAAGGTAAGACGTGAAAGAATGGGACATATCGAGCTTGCGGCTCCCGTATCCCATATATGGTACTTCAAGGGAACACCTTCGAGAATCGGTCAGATGCTTGAAATATCCCAGAAGCGCCTTGAAGAAGTGCTTTACTTCACAAAATATATAGTAACCGACCCCGGCGATACCAGCCTTGAAAAGAAGCAGATACTCACCGAAAAGGAGTATCAGGACGCCAGAGAGCGTTTTGAGGATAAATTCAAAGCCGGCATGGGCGCGGAATCAATAAAGGTTCTGCTCGAAGAAATCGATGTTGAGGCATTAGCAAACGAGCTTAAGGCCGAGCTTAAGGATTTACCCGCCGGTCAGAAGAGATTGAAGCTTCTCAAGCGCCTTGAGATAGTCGAAGCCTTCAGAGTTTCCGGCAACAGACCGGAATGGATGATTCTGGACGTTGTCCCGGTAATCCCGCCGGAGCTTCGACCCATGGTTCCGCTGGACGGCGGCAGATACGCCACCAGCGACCTTAACGACCTTTACAGAAGGGTCATCAACAGAAATAACCGATTGAAGAGGATGCTGGAGCTTGAAGCCCCGGACATCATCGTAAGAAACGAAAAGAGAATGTTGCAGGAGGCTGTTGACGCGCTTATCGACAACGGTCGTCACGGCAGACCTGTAACTGGACCCAATAACCGCGCATTCAAGTCCCTTTCCGATATGTTAAAGGGCAAGCAGGGAAGATTCCGCCAGAACCTTCTGGGCAAGCGTGTTGACTATTCGGGACGTTCGGTTATCGTCGTAGGACCTGAGCTTAAGATGTATCAGTGCGGTCTTCCCAAGGAGATGGCATTGGAGCTCTTCAAGCCGTTCGTTATGAAGAGATTGGTAGATACCAACCCTCAGATAAACATCAAGTCCGCAAGAAAGATGGTTGAAAGAGGTAAGGACGAGGTTTGGGACGCTTTGGAAAATGTAATTCAGGGTCACCCCGTACTTCTCAACCGTGCGCCTACACTTCACCGTCTGGGAATTCAGGCATTCGAGCCTGTTTTAGTCGAGGGCAGAGCATTAAAGCTCCACCCGCTCGCCTGCACGGCGTATAATGCCGACTTCGACGGCGACCAGATGTCCGTTCACGTACCGTTGAGCGTTGAAGCTCAGGCAGAGGCAAGATTCTTAATGCTCGCCGCCAATAACCTTCTTAAGCCCGCCGACGGCAAGCCGGTTACCGTTCCTACTCAGGATATGGTTCTGGGCTCCTACTACCTCACCCTTGAAAAGGACGGCGAAAAGGGCGAGGGCAAGGTCTTCCGCGATGTCAACGAAGCCATGATGGCTTATCAGGCAGGGGTAGTATCCTTACAGGCAAAGGTTAAGGTAAGAGTTACCCGCACCGCTGGGGACAGGCAGGTATCCAAGATAATCGACGCCACTGTGGGCAGACTTATCTTCAATGAAAACATCCCTCAGGATTTGGGATATGTTGACAGAACCGATTCCTCCAAGCAGTTCGACCTTGAAATCGGCTTCTTAGTCAAGAAAAAGCAGCTCGGCGATATCATCGAAAGATGTATCCGCAAGCACGGCACCACCAAGACCAGCGAGGTGCTGGACAGCATTAAGGCCTTAGGCTTCAAGTACTCCACCAAGGCGGCAATAACCGTTGCGGTCTGTGACGCTGTTGTTCCTCCGGCAAAGAAGGATATCCTTGCCAATGCCGATAAGCTGGTCGATAAGGTAGATAAGCAGTACAAGCGCGGACTTATCTCGCGCGAGGGCAAGTCCAAGAAGTTCATCGAGATATGGTCTAAGGCGACAGATGATGTTACTGCCGCACTGCAGGCAAACCTCGACAGATACAACCCGATTTACATGATGTCCGACTCCGGCGCCCGTGGTTCTATCGCTCAGATAAGACAGCTGGCAGGAATGAGAGGACTTATTGCAAACACCTCGGGTGCTACAATCGAAATGCCTATCAGAGCCAACTACCGTGAAGGTCTTACCATCCTCGAATACTTCATCGCCTCGAGAGGTGCGCGTAAAGGCTTGACCGATACCGCCCTTCGTACCGCAGACTCGGGATATCTTACAAGACGTCTGGTTGACGTTTCGCAGGATGTCATCATCACTGAGGATGACTGCGGAACCCATGAGGGCATAGAGGTCTTTGAAATCAAGAACGGCAACGAAATGATAGAGCCGTTCGCCGAAAGACTTGTCGGCAGATTCTTAGTTGAAGATCTTAAGAATCCCAAGACCGGCGAGGTCATAATGTCCTCGAACAAGCTTATGACCCCTGTTGACGCCAAGAAGGTTATAGACGCCCTCAACGCCGAGGGAAGGGATAGTATAGCCATCCGATCGGTTCTGGGCTGCAAGTCCAAGCGCGGCGTATGCGCAAAGTGCTACGGCATGGATTTGGCTCACTCAACCGTCGTTTCGGTGGGCGAGGCTGTAGGTATCATCGCGGCGCAGTCCATCGGTGAGCCCGGTACTCAGCTTACCATGAGAACCTTCCACACCGGCGGTGTTGCATCGGCGGAGGATATCACTCAGGGTCTTCCCAGAGTTGAAGAGCTGTTTGAATCCAGAAAGCCCAAGGGCGCGGCGATCCTTACCAGAATTGACGGCGTTATAAGCATTGAGGAAATCAAGAAGTCAAGGGTTATAGTAGTCACCAACACCAATACCGGCGAGGTCGAGCAGTACGCCATCCCGTGGGACTACAGAATCATGGTTAAGCCTGGGGACGAGGTAAAAGCCGGTGACGAGCTTACAGCGGGCTCCAAGAACCCCGCAGATATCCTTGCCATCTTAGGCCCGGAGGCTGTAAGAAACTACATCATCACCGAGGTTCAGAAGGTTTACCGCTTGCAGGGTGTTGACGTTAACGACAAGCATATCGAGGTCATAACCCGCCAGATGCTTCGCAAGGTCAAGATTGAGGATTCCGGCTCGAGCTACCTGCTGCCCGGAACTCTTGTCGACAGGCATGAGATTGAAGAAATCAATGCCCAGATTCAGGAGGAGATCGATGCCGGGGACGAATCGGCAAGACTTATCGTCACCAGCCCTGTAATTCAGGGTATCACAAAGGCATCCTCCAGCTCGGAGAGCTTCCTTTCGGCGGCTTCCTTCCAGGAGACTACACGTGCCCTGACCGATGCTGCCATCAAGGGCAAGACCGACCATCTGTTGGGTCTTAAGGAGAACGTTATCATCGGTAAGCTCCTTCCCGCAGGTACCGGTATGCAGGTTTACAACAACGCCGAGGTCGTTAAGAACGAAGCGTATGTCGAGCGCGCAGCACAATCGCATGAGGCTCCGCAGGAGATTAATGGATAATATTTATCCTGAAATAATAGTATTAAAGCCATCTCTGACTTATAGTCTGGGGTGGCTTTTCACTTTTATTTTTACAATGTAATTTGCACCCGTTTTTTGGGCGTTTTTCAGACGGATATTAGCATAACAGGTGCTGTTCATACAGCTCCGCTGTAACCTCAGGTCGGAATTATATATTCTCGACATTATAGAATAGTATTAAAATTTTACTTTATATCATTAGACAAATCTGCGGGTTTATTATATAATATACACATATAATGATTATCGTATCACAGAATCGTAAATACCGTTGATACCTGCAAGGAGGCTGAAAGTATGTTGAAAGCAGCAATAATCGGCACCGGCAATATCTCGCCGGAGCATATAAAGGGATATCTTAGATTCCCCGAAAGGGTGGAAATCGTCGCTCTGTGCGATATATACCCCGAAAAAGCGGAAAAGAAAAAGCGCGACTTCGGACTCACAAACGCAAAGGTCTATCCTTCGCATAAGGAGCTTATTGCGGACATCGGCGCTCAGCTTGATATTGTGGATGTCTGCACTCCGCCGTTCACCCACGCTGAAATCTCGATAGATTTCTTGAATGCCGGAGTGAACGTCATCTGCGAGAAGCCGATGGCGGCATCCTTGGAAGAATGCGACAAAATGCTCGAGGCAGAAAAGCGCAGCGGCAAGACCCTTGCCATCATCGCGCAGAACCGCTTTACCGACCCTTATTGGAAGCTTAAAAGCGTCCTCGATTCCGGAAAAATCGGCAGAGTGCTTCACGCCGCCGTCGATTCCTACTGGTGGCGCGGTCACTGCTACTACGACTTATGGTGGCGGGGAGCATGGGCGACCGAGGGTGGAGGATGCACCCTCAACCACGCTGTTCATCATATAGATATGCTGGGCTGGCTTTTAGGCACACCCGAAAAGGTGACGGCGGTTCTTTCAAACGCCGCCCACGACAACGCCGAGGTCGAGGATATATCAATCGCCGCTATGCAGTACCCCGGCGGAACGCTTGCTCAGGTGACAAGCTCGGTAATCCACCACGGTGAGGAGCAGAAGGTGGTTTTGCAGGGCGAAAAGGCGCGTATTTCCGCACCGTGGAAGGTTTGCGCATCCCTCCCACGTGAAAACGGCTTCCCTTACCGCAATGAAGAGCTTGAAAAAGAGCTTGACGAGCTGCACAATTCCGTCCCCGACCTGAAATACACCGGTCACACCGCGGAGTTGAATGACGTTATGAATGCCATTGAAACAGGTGGGCGGCCGTACATAGACGGCGTAAGCGGCAGAAGGACTATTGAAATCATCACGTCGATATATAAATCCGGTTTCGAGGGCAGAACCGTCTGCCTTCCCTTAAAGAAGGACGACCCATGGTACACCGTCGAGGGCATACAGAAAAACGTCAAGCACTTCTATGAGAAATCGGCGTCAGTCGAAAACTTCTCCGACGGCAATATAACCGTCGGCGGAAGCAGATAAGGAGGATAACTATGGCAGAGTTTCAGAAAGCGGACGGCATGAACTATGCCCCTACAAGCAAGCCCAAGCCGGTAGTCAAGCCGGGCGAGTTCGTTTTTGCGGCGATGAGACTGGATCACGGTCACATCTACGGTATGTGCAACGGTCTTAAAGAGGCCGGGGCAACGCTTAAATACGTCTACGACCCCGACCCGAACAAGGTCAAGACATTTTTGAATAAATATCCCGATGTAAAGGTCGCCTCGTCGGAGGATGAAATTTTAAACGACCCCGAAATCAAGCTCGTTGCAGGTGCGGCAGTGACCTCAGAACGGTGTGCATTAGGTCTTAAAGTTATGGACGCGGGAAAGGACTACTTTACCGACAAGGCGCCCCTTACCACCCTTGAACAGCTGTCTGCCGCCAGAAAAAAGACCGCCGAGACCGGCAGAAAGTATATGGTATACTACAGCGAACGCCTGCACGTTGAGTCCGCAGTATACGCGGGTCAGCTTGTAAAATCGGGGGCGATAGGAAAGGTTATACAGGTCTTAGGTCTTGGACCGCACAGGCTTGGCGCATCCGGTCGCCCGGCGTGGTTCTTTGAAAAGGAGAAGTACGGCGGAATTTTGTGCGATATCGGTTCACATCAGGCGGAGCAGTTTTTATACTATGCGGATGAAACCGAAGCAAGGGTGGCAAGTGCTCATATCGGGAACTACGCCCACCCGAAATATCCCGGTCTTGACGACTTCGGCGACGCAACGATAATCGGCGGCTCGGGCGCAACGCAGTATTTCCGCGTCGATTGGTTCACGCCGGACGGCCTGCGGACATGGGGTGACGGCAGAACTATCATCCTTGGCACTAAGGGATATATCGAGCTGAGAAAGTACGTAAACATCGCCACCGACGACGGCTCGGACAATGTTTTCTGGGTCGACGATGTCGGCGAGCACAGGTTCGCGGCGAGCGGTAAGGTGGGATTCCCGTATTTCGGTGAGTTGATACTCGACTGCCTGAACCGCACTGAAAACGCCATGACCCAGAAGCACGCATTTTTAGCGGCAGAGCTTGCCGTAACCGCACAGATGAAGGCGGAAGAGCTGACCGGAAGGGAGTAGCCAATATAATAAGCATTTGATATATTAAAAGCAAAGCCGTCGGAGTGGTTCCGGCGGCTGTTCTTCGTGATACAAGAGCTTCATGCACCGTACCCGCAAACCCGCATAAAACCTGGGCTGGAGTGACGCTCCACCCCTGAAGGCAGTACTATTTTGCCGGATACCGTTGCAATTTAAGCCACCGTCTGCTATAATTCAAACAGCCGGCAAGAAAAATAATGACAGCACTTTTTGCGCTGTCGGAAGGAAGATAAAAATGCAGGAATGTAAAACTCTTGGAAATTACATCAGAGAAAAGCGGATGGAGAAGGGCTATTCGCAGAAGCAGCTTGCGCAGATGCTCTACGTCACCGAATCGGCAGTGAGCAAGTGGGAGCGCGGAGCGAATTACCCGGATATTACAATGATATCCGCCCTTTGCCGTGTCCTTGACATCAGCGAGCACGAGCTTGTAACCGCCTCAAACGACGACGATTACCGCCGAATCAAGCGCGAATCAAAGCTCTACCGCCGCATAACCGATGCCGGCTTCATCACCCTTTCGGTCGCATATGCAATAGCGCCGGTTATATGCTTTATAGTAAACCTCGCAACTTCGCACACGCTTTCGTGGTTCTGGGTGGTGCTTGCAAGTATTGTCTGTGCGTTCTGCTTTTTCCCGTCATGCGTTAGGTTTTTCAAGAGCAATAAGCTGTTCTGGTATGCCGTGACCACCTTTTCTTCGGTGACGGTGCTCCTTATCGTCTGCGGGATATACACCCGCTCGGTGCGCTGGGTGCCTGTTGCAGTCGCTTCTGTTCTTTTGGGATATGCTGCGGCTCTCGGACCTGTGGCGCTCAAATCCTTTAAAAAGCTTGGAAAAGCCAAATTCCTTGTATATGTCTGCGCACTCTTCGCGCTTACGCTTTTGGTGCTTTTAGGAGCGAGGATCCTTGCCGTGTTCCCCCTGGCAAGAGCCTTTCTTTTGACCATATACTGCTATTCGCCCTTACTGCTTCTGGGGCTGGTTATGCTCGTCTCTCCGAACCGTCTTTTCAGCGCGGGAGCGGGAACTATTCTCATCGGGCTGATGGCAAGCCTTGCAAACTATGTTATCCACCTGATTTTCCCGGGAGCAAACATGGATAAAGGCGTTTATACTGTGGATTTCACCGACTGGAGCGGGAGCATAAATGGCAACCTTATGCTAATTCTGCTGATAGTCTCGGTATCGCTGGGCGTGGGACTTATGGCGGCTGGGATTGTTACCCGGGACGGTGGGAAATCCCGAAAGAAAGAAGAATAAGCAAATAAAAACCGGCGCCGTCATGATAAACGGTGCCGGTTTTGGCTATTCAGTTTGGATGGGTGAAGTTTCCTATAAACCGAAAGCTGTCTATTTCCAGCCAGCTTGATTACTGTCGGTTTCATAGTTCAATGGAGAAGTATGAGGATACTTGTCAACAGAGCCATTATGCTTCAATTCCCTGCCTTCTGAAAACGTTGTATTTTCAAGGCGTTTTGCTTGTCTTGCGTTCTGGCCTTATGTATTTTTCCTTGTTTTCGCCCTTACGAACCGAAACAAGGGAAAGCTTTTTATGACCGTCAAACTGCTTCCTGGTGGGTAATAAGCTATCGGTGTATGAAAGCGAAATACACCCATCGTACAAATTACCGGATTTATGCGAGAAGTGTCTTCAACTATTGACTCTTTTGAAACGTTAGCATTTATCGCTTGCTTTAATGAGATAGTGTCGGATTGTCTCAATCATCTTTTTGTTTTGAAATATCGTTTCAATCTCGTCCATGTCCACAGTCCTACCGGAAAGGATTCCTTGGATCAACGCTTCCGCATAGAGTACCTCGCGGGTCATTGGATCTTTAAGATAAGTTAAAAGATCGATGTTCATTTTCTCGTTGATTCCTTCGACCATGCCTGTGAAAAAAGTGCTGCCCTCGCCGAAAAGCTTTCCAACATTCTCTATGCATTGAAAACCGTTAACAACGTCCTCCGCTCGCATCAGCCTGCGTTCGCTTGCCACAATGGCTCCTCCATTGAGCAGCTTATCTGTTGTTGTGTACAGAGTATCGCATAAATCAAGCAGAATACCTGTGTCTGGCAGCGTATCACCATTCTCCCACTTTGAAACGGCCTGAAAGGAAACATTCAGTCTCTCTGCAAGCTCTTTCTGAGTCATACCGGCAGCCTTTCGTAAGTGCTGTATATACCGTCCAATTTTAAGTGTGTCCATAATGCGCTCCTTTTTATATGATGAATTGTATTTCGCGGTCCGCAATATCATTATACAGCAATATAAAGAGGTGGTCAATAACGTGAAAATTGAATTATTTCTATTTTCAATTGAATTTAGCTTTCGGGTAGTTTTTCTGCCCTTGCTTTTGTCCTTATGAGCCAGCCGAGCAGCGTTAAAACGGCGTAACATTCAATAAAGAAATTCGGTGAGCAGATTGCGAAAAATCTTTTGATTTTATGCGTTTTGGAGGATTTTATTGATATCCTATAAGAAGCAGTAAACACTTATGAAATCTTAGTTTTCAAATTCTGATTCTGCTGATAGTGTCGGTCTCGCTGGGCGTGGGACTGATGGCTGCGGGGATTATCATGCGTGACGGCGGGAAGGAAAAACGGTGAAAACGTTAAGCAAAACAATCGGGCTGTAAAACGATACTCCCACAACCATTAATTGATAGCGAAACAACCAATTGATAATTGTATTTTCCAAAAAATCATGCTAAACTATAATTACACCGGTGAAATACTTTTGTGGATGATATGCGCGGACTTCCGCGCATATCTTTTTCCTTAGTAATATCCAACCAAATCTTAAAATCCATCATTTACATCCGCGAAAATATCTGCTAAAATAACAGTATTAATCAACGAAAGGATTAAAGCTATGTTAAAGATTAACTATAGAATTTCGGCGATTCTTGCGTCTGCGGTTGTGTCTGCGCTTGCGATGACGATTTGTACCTCCTGCGGCGCACCTGCCGGCGACCCTTGGGATGCCTCCGCACAGCCTAAGGCTGAAAAGCTGATACAAACTGACATCTCCGCACCAATCTTCACCGGAAAGGAGTGGACGGGCAAGACCATTTCCAAGGACATTGCGGGCAATCTGGTCAGCCAGAGCGATATTGTCCGGGTGAACGCCCTGCCTTACCACACTGTCGGAACGGTGGTTTATGACAGCGTTGAAAAGGCGCTGGAGGGTGCTAAGAATTACAATCGCTCGGTCTCCGACTACTATAAGCTCATCACCGGTGAGGATGATATCTGGCAGCTGGCAGTCTATAAAAACGAGGATGACGCTTCTGCGGCGGGTGTTCTTGATAATTTTTACAAGACCGATTACGATATGTCAACCGCCCCTGCCTACGAGGGCGAGGATAAGATATACTCCTACTCAGATGCCTATTATGGCGGGTTTAAGGACGTCACCCTTCCGCGCTCCTGGCAGACCCAGGGCTTTGATTTTCCCATCTACACCAACTATACCTACCCCTGGAACGACGGCGCATACGGCAACGAAAAGCTGATGGCTCCCACCGCGCCGACTGTCACCAACCCGGTGGGCTTCTATCGCTATGAGTTCGATGTCGATTCTGACTGGATGGCTCAGAACCGCAGAGTGTACATATCCTTCGGCGGGGTCGAGTCGGCATACTATGTATATGTAAACGGTCACGAGGTGGGATATTCCGAGGACAGCTTTGACGCCGCTGATTTCGACATCACCCCATATCTGAATGCTGACGGCAAGGGAAACCTGCTTGCGGTAAAGGTATACCGCTGGTGCGACGGCAGCTATTATGAAAATCAGGACTTTTTGCGCCTCGCCGGTATTTTCAGGGATGTCTACCTCTACTCCACACCCGGCGTAAGGATATCCGACTACACCGTTGTCACCGATTTGGACGACAGCTATAAAAACGCCGAGCTTAAGCTGGATGTCGAAGTATCAAATACTACAGTCTCCGAGGCTTCGGGCTATGCAATAGATGTCAAGCTCTTTGACGCAGACGGCAAGAACATCTTTGAATCAAGCCCGGTGCGCAAGTCAGTTTCCAAGACCGCCTCGGGCGAAGCAACTCAGGTAGAGCTTAGCAAAAAGGTAAAGTCGCCCCGCTTGTGGTCGGATGAAGACCCCTACCTTTATACCCTTGTAATATCTCTTTATGACAGCGACGGCGCATATTACGGCAGTCTGAGCCAGCAGCTCGGCTTCCGTGAGATAACATTCACCTCTACCGAGGGCACGAGCGAAAACGCTCATTACGACACCGTTTTGCTCAACGGCAAGGAAATCCTGTTAAAAGGCGTGAACCGCCACGAAAACAATCCCGAAACAGGCAGATATCTCTCGGCCGATATGGAAGAAAAAGATATTCAAATAATGAAGAGCCTGAACATAAACGCGGTAAGAACCTCGCACTACCCCGACTGTGAAGACTTTTACAATATGTGCGACAAATATGGCATACTTGTTTTGGGCGAATGCAACGTCGAGACCCATTATAACGTCAGCGGCGCGGACACCGATACCTATTTCATGAATATTGTAAAGGACAGAATCTACGCCCACACCATCGCATATAAAAACCGCACAAGCATAATAATCTGGTCGATGGGCAACGAAACCATCGGCGGAACTAAGGCTTTCCTTGATTCCATCCAGGAGCTTAAGCAGCGCGACTCAACCCGCCCCATTCACTTTGAATCCCAGGGCTCTGGCGGGGGAGTGGATATATCCAGCACCATGTATTCCTCGGTGGACGATGTTAAATCAAGGGGAACATGGGAAAACCATATGCCATATCTTATCTGCGAATATGCCCACGCCATGGGCAACTCGGTCGGAAATCTCTATGAATACTGGGAGCCTATGAGGGAGTATGACAACCTTCTCGGCGGCTTCATCTGGGACTTTGTTGACCAGTCTATCTGGACGGAGATTCCCGCCGGAAAATATGATTACTATGGCAACGGCAAATACTTAGCCTACGGCGGATGCTGGGGAGATAACCCCAACAGCGGTGACTTCTGCCAGAACGGCATCATCAGCGCGGACAGACAGATTCAGCCGGAAGCGAATGAAGTCAAGTACGTCTACCAGTCAATATGGTTCACAGCGGATAAGCTCTCCGCCGACAATAAGCAAGTCAGCATCTATAACGAGTTCAAGACCACCGACCTTTCGGCTTACGATTTCAAATATGAGCTCACGCGAAACGGCACTGTGATTGATTCGGGAGATTTCGAGGTCAGCTGTGCGCCCAAGGAGACGGTCAGCGTCACCATCCCGTATAACCTCCCCGAAAGCCATCAGCCGGACAGCGAGTATCATCTGAACCTTTACGCCTGCTTAAAGCAGGACACCCTTTGGGAGAAGGCGGGTTACGTAATCGCGCTGGAGCAGTTTGAAATTGAATGTGACAGTACCGAGACTGAGCCGGATATCTCCGTTATGGGATTAGTAAATCTGAGCGAAACCGACAGCGATATCACCGTTACCGGCGATGATTTCAGCGCGGTATTCTCAAAGAAAAAATGTGAGCTTGCGGGCTACACCGTGGGCGGCGAGACCATCATAGAAAAGGGACTTACCCCGACATTTACCCGCGCCAAGCTCTCCAACGACAACATCTGGGGTGGAATGGAGAATGCCACGGTCAAGTCGGCAAGCGATCTGGCCTGCGAGACTATCGAGGACGGCAAGGCGGTTAAGATTTCCGCCAAGCTTGAACTCTCGGTCAGCGGCGCGAGCGAGGAAATCGTATACACCGTCTACGGCGACGGTCAGATAAAGGTTGAGCGCAGCCTGACCCTCCCGCGGGATATCGCCGAGATACTAAAATACGGCAACACCCTGACCCTGCCCGCCGACTATGAATACATCACCTACTACGGCAGGGGAGAGGCTGACACCTACTGCGACAGAAAGCGCGGCGCACCGGTTGGCGTATACAGCCAGACCGTTTCTGACAGTTTCTATCCCTACGGCAACCCGCAGGACACCGGCAACAAGACTGATGTAAGATACATCGCCCTTACCTCGGACGAGCGGAACACAGGAATCCTTGTCTCCTGCGACGATAAGCTGGAAGCCAGCGCCCTGCACTACACCGCTTCTCAGATTCAGAACGCGCGCTATACCTACTCTCTGCCGGAGGTCAAGAACACGATTCTTAACATCGACTGCGGCTCACGCGGAACCGGCGGAGCCTCCTGCGGACCCGAGCCGCTCAGCCAATATAAGATGAGCCACACCGGGTATAAGTATTCCTACACGATAATTCCGTTTGACAAGAGCGGCACAGATATAGACAGCCTTGCACAGCAGTGGCGGACGGATAAGTAAATACAATATATCTTTAAGAGATGCGTATGGATTGCGCATCTCTTTTTTGTGTTCACTCAGAGGAAGGCACGCCCCACTCACAACTGTGGGTAGCGGAGGCTTGGACGCCATGGGCGTCCGGGCGACAAGGTCGCCCATGCGCAAGGCGCATAAGCCTCCGCCCGCACTCGGTACGGTGCCCGTAGGTAGTGAGATAGAACACGAATCCAAGGGGGCGCGCCGGTAGGAACCGCAGGGAATGATAAGCTCCGAAGACAGTCCTAAAAGCAAATCAGAGCTGAGCAGAGCAGGGCGAAGCCCGCGAAACAGCGGCGATAGCCGCACTTAAAATCCGTCGAGCGCGTTTCACCGCAGTGAAACGCTTGACACCTCAACTCTTAACTTTTCACTCTTACTTCTTCACTGGGGCAGGTCTGTCGTCCGTTATTTGTGCACCATCCACAAATTATCCGCAAATTAGTAAAGCAATATTGTACCATATCCCGCCCCAAGATACCTTGACAGCCAAGGTATCTTATGATATAATAAGCTCACGATAAGGGGGGAGTGATCGAATGTCGATAGCATCCGAGCTTATACGGGGTCGGGTAGACGCGGTGATACTTGCCAATCTCATGAATAGGGACAGCTATGGTTATGAGATCAACAAGGCAATCCTGCGAAAATCCTCCGGTAAGTATGAGCTCAACGAAGCAACGCTCTATACTGCCTTCAAGCGGCTGATAGATATGGGCTATATAACCACCTATTGGGGCGAGGGTGATGTCGGAGCGCGGCGAAAATACTACAAAATAACCACTGACGGCAGGCAGGCGTATCAACGAATGCTTGCGGAATGGCAGGAAGCAAAGAATCTTATGGACAATATACTATCAATAGAGGGAGAAACTTGAAAGCCAACTCTTTCAAGCAGCAAATTCATCCCTTTCGTGCCAAACGGCGGTGCTAATCTGTAAAGGAGCTTTGTATGAGTAAGTTAAGTAAAGAGTATTTATTATATACTTTTTCTATAATGTTAGTTTGCTGGGGTATATGCTTGGTTTTCAGTCTGAATCATATATCAATAAATGATAATTATCTGTTATATATACCATATGTGTTGGGCGGTTGGTCGCCAACTATTGCTTCGTTTATATCATTGAAGAAAAATAATAAAATCAAAGGCTTTAAAGATTGGCTGAAAAATGTTTTTGATTTCAAACATAGCATCTTTTCATATCTGATGGTCGTAATTTTAGGGATTTTATTTATTTTGCCGCAATGCTTTATTTCAGGATACGAAAAAGGAGCCCCATTATATGCAATTATCGTTATGATTCCTGCGATGCTTTTTGGCGGCGGATTGGAAGAGGCAGGATGGAGATATATTCTTCAGCCGGAATTAGAGAAAAAGTATAAATTTGTTTTATCAACTGTAATCGTCAGTGTTATTTGGTGGTTGTGGCATCTGCCTCTATTCTATATACGGGGAGTATCTCAATACGGACAGAATTATTTTGCATTTGGAATAAATGTATTGGGATTGAGTTTTGCTTTGGCAAGCATAAGAAAGAATACTGACAGCGTATGGCTATGCGTATTATTTCATTGTATTGTCAATTCATTATCCGGTATATATATCATTAACGATTATGTTTTAGGAAATATCGTTACGGCAATAATTTTAATTTTTAGTTCCTTAGTGTTTGTAAGTATAAATAATAGGAAAAAAATATTTTGTTAAATAAATTCCGGTTTGAAGATTTGAACCTGAATAAGAGGAAAGGAAGAAATTATATGGAACAGCGCATTAGAAACTATGTAAACGAAATATTCAAAAACGCACCCAAGACCCCGCAGGCGGAGGAGGTCAAGAACGAAATCCTTGGCAATACCCTTGAAAAGTACAACGAGCTTAAGGCTGAGGGCAAGGATGATGAAACTGCCTTCACCATAGCAATATCCTATATCGGCAACGTCGACGAGCTTATAAACGCCTACGCTCATGATGACGACGCCGTGATTCTGCGGGAAAGCTATCAGCGGCACCGTGCAAGACAAGCGCTCCTTTTGTCCATAGCTGTTGCGCTTTATATAATGTGTGTCCTTCCGGTAATATTAACACAGGATGAAAAGGGCATTGTTGTAATGTTTATAATGATAGCCGTTGCGACCGGACTTATCATCTACCGCGCATCGACCAATAAATTCTATACCTACGCCGGCTCGGACGGTCCTACGGTCGTAAGGTACACTGCCCCGCAAACCATAGATCAGAAGAAAAGAAAGCTTATGCGAAAGAACATTTCCAGCGCAATGTGGTCGCTGATAGTTGCGCTTTACCTGATAATAAGCTTCCTCACCGGCGCATGGCATATAACCTGGATAATCTTCCTTATCGGCGGCGCGGCTGACAGCCTTTTGAAGGCAGTCTTCGACTATAAGGAATGGAACGATTTGGAGGATGACAGCAATGAAAAATAGTGCGATTGTAAGAATAGTAATCTGGTCGGCGGTTATAGTTCTGCTGATAGTCGCGGCGGTCATGATGTGGGGCGGCAGCGGCTGGAGCTTCGGCGGGATTAACATGGGCTCGGGATACAGATACTCCGACCCTTCAAGCTACTTAATAGGTGATTTCTCGGCGAACGCCGATACCGTCAGCTCAATGGATATTGATTGGATAGCCGGAAGCGTAACCATCTCCGAGTATGACGGCAACGATATAAAGGTCACGGAAGATGGTTTCGAGGATGAGGATACAACCATGCGTTACCGCATAAAGGACGGCAAGCTTGCGATAAGATTTTGCAAGAGCGGCTTAAGATTCGGCAACTTTTTCGGAATCGGCAATAAAACGCATGAAAAGGATTTGACCATCCTTGTGCCGAAGGGCAAGCAGTTCCGCAAGCTTGATTTGGAGCTTGTTTCGTCAAGACTTGATGTGGAGAATATTACCGCCACTGAATTTGACGTCGAAATAGTAAGCGGCTCTGTAAACATAGATAACCTTACCGCAGACGACATTGATATAGAGGGCGTTTCGGGTGCTATTACCCTTGAAAATATCTCCGCCGGAACTGTGGATATCGACAATATTTCAGGTGCTATAGAATTCGCAGGTAAGGTCGACGAGATAGATTTCAGCACCGTCTCCGGCGGAATAACCGCAGAATTTGACCAGGTTCCGCGCGCAGTGAATATCGATTCTGTTTCGGGTTCTGCGACGATAAGAATGCCAGAGACCGGAATAACTGCAAACATCGATTCTGTCAGCGCAAGTATCAGGGCGTTCGGTGCTAAGTTTGCCAAGTCGGGCGAGACAACTCTCGGCGACGGCTACATGACGCTCAATGTCGATACCGTTTCGGGAAGCGTTGAGATTAAGGAAAAATAGAATTATTGATTTGCGTCCTGAGCATTGAAAGCTCAGGGCGCGTTTTTTCATATTGTACCAAACTATTGATGAAAACTGAGCAAATCTTTAGTGTATGTTGACAATTCGCCTCTTCGGTGATATCATTGTAGTGTGTTAATTAGCATTAAAATCATTGGAGGAAACATATGAAAATCAAACTGAAAATACTATCCGCACTTTTAGCGGCAAGCCTTGTTTTAAGCGCCTGCGGCTCGACCCCTGCCGACAGCGGGAAAGTAAACGCCGGTGACGGCACAGAAAATAATCAGGCTGAAGCCCAGCCGGAGGAGGATGTTAAAAACGTGGACAGAGCTAAGGAAATAATGGACGGCATAGTGCCGGAGGAAACCTGCCCGGCAATGCTCTCCATCATGAAAATGGACGTTGACTACGGCGAAATCGTCAAGACCACCTACTACTCAACCACCTGCGAAAGGGACAGAAACGTAAATATCGTCCTGCCGGCGGACTATTCCGAGGATAAGAAGTACCCGGTAATGTATATCCTTCATGGCATTTTCGGGGATGAAAACTCCATGCTCGGCGACGGAAACAGCGGCGCAAGGGTAATCATCGGCAACATGGTCAAAGAGGGAACAGCCAAGGAAATGATACTTGTCTTCCCGAATATGTACGCCTCGAAAGACCCCAACCAGGCTCCCGCGTTCGACCCCGAATCGGTAAAGCCGTATGACGATTTTGTTGACGACCTTGTAAACGACCTTATGCCCTTTATGGAGGAGAATTACTCGGTTGCCACCGGCAAGAAAAACACCGCAGTATTGGGCTTCTCAATGGGCGGAAGAGAGACTTTGAACATAGCGTTTGCGCACCCCGACCTTATAGGATACGCCTGCGCGATAGCTCCCGCACCCGGTCTTGTCCCAGGAAGAGACTGGGCGATGGAGCACCCCGGAACATATACCGAGGATGAAATCTGCTTCCCGGATGACATCATGCCCTACGTTCTGATAGACTGCGCCGGCGACAAGGACGGCACGGTAGGAACCTTCCCCAAGAGCTATCACGAGCTTATGGAGAAGAACGGCGTCCCCCATGTGTGGTACGAGATTCCTGGCTCTGACCACGGCGACCCGGCAATATCCAGCGGTATATACAACTTCGCTAAGTACGCCTTCTGCGTAGACTAATCCCGAATTTAGGAGAGAATATGAAAAAACTATCCATAATAATGGCTGCTTTAATAGCCTCACTGATTCTGTGCTCCTGTGCGGACAATGCCTCCGAGCCTGTTGACAAGCCGCAGGATGATATCCCTTTGGTCACCGCGGCTGAGGATATCACCGAGGCTGTGACCTCGCTTGAGGATGTCACCGAAGATGCTGTTTCTGACGAAACAGAACCTGCCACAGAAGCGACGACCGAACCGACCACCGAAGCGGTCACAACAGTAACCACTGCTGAAACAGCCCCCAAAATCACCACAGCGGCGACTACTGCCGCACCCCAGACAACACCCACACCTGCAACCACGCCCGAGCCTACAACCGCTTCAATCGCGGTTGAGCCTGCAAGCGGGAAGATGTATGCTGTGAACAGCGTAAATGTGCGCAGCGGTCCTGATACAGGCTATCAGCGGCTGGGACATCTTGATAAGGCGGAGGATGTGGACATCACCGGCATATGCGAAAACGGCTGGTACAGAATCAAATTCAAGGGCGGGGAGGGCTTTGTATCCGGAAAGTATCTTTCCAAAGATAAGCCAGCCGAGGTAACAACGACTGTCACGACCACTGCCGCAGCGACCACCGCCGCACCCAAAACTACGGCTGAAAAAAGCGAAACAGCATCGCAGGAAAAGCCGGAAACCTCCGGCAAGACTGCCGCTGAGATAGGAGAGGAATTTATGGCGAGTGTAAAAACGGTAATGAACTGCCCGCAGAAGTTCGAGAGCGACTGGGTATCTGCCGAGCCGCACCATCCCACCAAAAACGGCAAGCTTAAGCGCATAACCTACTACTCCACCACCTGCGAAAAGAACAGAACCGCGCGGGTATATCTGCCCGACTGCTACGACGAGAGCAAGGAATACCCGGTTATGTACATCCTCCACGGCTACTGGGGACACGACAACTCCATGGCGGAGGACGAAGGCTGCCAGAACATCATCGGCAAGATGATCAAAGCCGGCGAGTGCGAGGAAATGATAGTTGTCTTCCCGGATATCTTCGCATCCAAAACCAAGGATTCATGTGATGCTATGAACGATGAAAACAACCGCGCCTACGACAACTGCTTAAACGACATCACCAAGGACTTAATGCCCTACATCGAAAAGAACTACTCCTGCAAGACAGGCAGGGAGAACACCGCAATCTTCGGCTTCTCAATGGGTGGGCGTGAGGCTATTGCTATGGGCTTTAAGTACCCCGAGAAGTTCGGATATATCGGTGCTTCCTGCCCCGCACCGGGCGTTCAGGATGTCGTGCCCGAGGACAAGATGTATTACAAGGAAGGCTATGAGCCGTATCTCTTCATGATATGCGCCGCCGGGGACGATCAGGTCGTCTGGACTACCCCGCAGAGCTATCACGATATCTTTACCAAGCACAAGCTGACCCACGTTTGGTGGACGGTGGATAAGTCCTGGCACGGAGGTCCTGCCAACCACAGCATGGCGTATAATTTTGCGAAGTATGCCTTCAAGGCTAAATAGAGGCGACGGCGCGCACTTTGTAATCGTTTATACTTTGTTTGCCGTCGCGCAGTGCCTTTCCTCCGTCGTTGATGTTTTATCCGAGCGGCAGGAAAGTTTTATGCGCATACTGAACTATTGCTTGTAATTGCAGGACGGAAACGCCCGACTTTGTATGAAAGGAACGATATAATATGAAAAGCACAATATTAAAAAGAATTCTTTTAGGATGCATCGCCGCGGCCACTGCGGTTTCGGTCTGCTCATGCGCGTCAAAGCCCAAGCCCGACCCGGAAGCCAAGGAGATAGGCGAGAAGTTCATGGCCGGCATCGAGCCGGAGATGTTCTGCCCCACTGAGCTCGACAGTGACTGGGTGTCGGTCGAGCCGCATCATCCCACCACTAACGGCACATTGACCCGGATAACCTACTACTCCTCCACCTGTGAAAAGGACAGAACCGCGCGGGTATATCTGCCCGACTGCTATGACGAGAGCAAGCAGTACCCGGTATTGTACATCCTCCACGGCTACTGGGGACACGACAATTCCATGGCTGAGGACGAGGGCTGCCAGAACATCATCGGCAAGATGATCAAGGCGGGCGAGTGCGAGGAGATGATAGTAGTATTCCCGGATATCTTCGCCTCGAAGACCAAGAGCAGCTGCGACGGCATGAACGATGAAAACAACAAGGCATATGACAACTGCCTGAACGACATCACCAGGGATTTAATGCCATATATCGAGGAAAATTATTCCTGCCTGACTGGCAGGGAGAATACCGCCGTCTTCGGCTTCTCAATGGGCGGACGCGAGGCTATTGCAATGGGCTTTAAGTACCCCGAGAAGTTCGGATATATCGGCGCTTCCTGCCCCGCACCCGGCGTGCAGGATGTTGTCCCCGAGGAGGAGATGTATTATAAAGAAGGCTTCGAGCCTTATATGTTCATGATCTGCGCCGCCGGGGATGATCAGGTTGTTTGGTCGACCCCACAGGGATATCACGACATCTTCAACAAGCACGAGCTTACTCACATTTGGTGGACAGTTGACAATTCCTGGCACGGCGGACCGGCTAACCACAGCATGGCCTATAACTTTGCCAAGTATGCATTTAAGGCGAAATAAGTAGTTGGAATATAGTAAGCGAGACCACCTGGGTTCGGAGGTCTCGCTTTTTAAGTAAGTATTATTGCATTTTATGACAGGATATGCTATGATAATCAAGTCAAAGGATGGCAAGGTTTGTTCCTCCGAAGGGAGGGTAATCGTATGACCGGAATAGAAGCTATTAGCATGATTACATTATTCGTTGCTATACTTACTTTGCTGGCTATGATTATCTTTGGGATCATCAACATCTTTAAGAAGTAAATCCTAAAGAAAAAACCGCTACCTAAGGCGGTAAGCGGCGTTTCTTCAAACTCTAAATTACAGTTAGGAACGACCGCTACTAGCCCTAGCAGTCATCCTTTGACTTTTAGTATACCACATATTTTATAAATGTCAAGCTCTTTTAAGGAAAATTAATAAAGCGGTCTAGGTTTTATATCTGCAAATAAAATCGACAAAATTATTGCATTTTATGACAGGATATGCTATGATAATCACTAGTCAAGGGATGGCAAGGTTTGTTCCTCCGAAGGGAGGGTAATCGTATGACCGGAGCAGAAGCTATAAGCATGATTACGCTAATCATAGCTATACTTACATTGCTGGCTATGATTATCTTTGGGATTATTAACATATTTAAAAAGTAATCCATAAAGAACTACCGCCAACCTAGAGCGGTAAGCGGCGTTTCTTCAAACTACAAATTTCAGATAGGAACGACCGCTACGGCAATAGCAAGTCATCCTTTGACTTCTTTAGTATACCATATATTTTTCAAATGTCAAGACCTTTTGAGGAAAATTGCCTCCCATCCCCCTTGACATTCCCGCAAAAATCGCATATAATATTCCATGTTGATTGGCTGTGAAGGGATTGACCGCAGCAGGGCATTTAAGAGAGCAGGCGCTTGCATCTTTCGATTTATCGGAACTTGCATCGGTGCGAGCCTGTATGCTTATGGCGGGTGCTTACCCTGAGCTTTCCGGCAAACCGGAACGTAATATCGGCGCGTTAAGCCGAACAAAAGGCGAAAGGCTTAAGGGCGTTATCTTTTTTTCGAGATACTGCGCGCCCCAGCATTCGCGAATTTGGGTGGTACAGCGACATCTCGCCCCATGTTAGGGGAGGGGTGTATTTTTTATCATCCCAAAATATAATCAGTGTGTATTTTTTGATTATCAAACTATGAAAGGACAAGATTAACATGAAGTGGACAGGACTAAACGAGCTGCGCGAAAGCTACCTTAAGTTCTTTGAATCCAAAGGGTGCTTAAGGCACAAGAGCTTTCCGCTCGTTCCGCAAAACGACAAAAGCCTGCTGTTGATCAACGCAGGCATGGCTCCATTAAAGCCGTATTTCACCAAGCAGGAGGTTCCGCCGCGCACGCGCATGACCACCTGCCAGAAGTGCATAAGAACCAACGACATTGAAAACGTCGGCAAGACCGCCCGCCACGGCACCTTCTTCGAGATGCTGGGCAACTTCTCCTTCGGCGATTACTTTAAGGAGGAGGCTATCTCCTGGGCGTGGGAGTATATAACCAAGGTGCTTGAAATTCCGGAGGAGCGGCTTTATGTAACCGTATATCAGGATGATGACGAGGCGGAGCGCATCTGGCACGAAAAGATAGGCCTGCCGATGGAGAAGATTTTCCGTATGGGCAAGGAGGATAATTTCTGGGAAGCCGGAATAGACGGCCCCTGCGGCCCCTGCTCGGAAATCTACTTCGACCGCGGCCCCGAATACGGCTGCGGCAAGCCGGACTGTACCATCGGCTGCGACTGCGACAGATACATGGAGTTCTGGAACCTTGTTTTCACCCAGTTCGAGCGGCACGAGGACGGCACCTATACCCCTCTTGCCCAGAAGAATATAGACACCGGCATGGGTCTGGAGCGTCTGGCTGCACTCATGCAGGGGGTTGATTCCATCTTCGATGTCGACACCGTAAAGGCCATCCGCGACCATATATGCAAGATTGCCGGCTGCGAATACGGCAAGGATTATAAGAAGGACGTTTCCATAAGGGTAATCACCGACCACATCAGAACCGTGACCTTTATGGCGTCCGACGGCGTTCTCCCCTCCAACGAGGGCAGGGGATACGTTATGAGAAGGCTTTTGCGCAGAGCCGTCCGCCACGGAAAGCTGTTGGGCGTCAACGGCCTGTTCCTAAAAGACCTTGTTAAGACGGTTGTAGACTGCTCCAAGGGCGAATACAACGAGCTTGAAGAGAAGTACGACTACATTGTAAAGCTTCTGACCAACGAGGAAAGAAACTTCAACGAAACAATTGATAGGGGCATGGGAATCCTGAACGGCTATATCGATGAGATGGCGACCAAGCACCTTTCCACCATTTTGGACGGCAAAAAGGTGTTTGCGCTTTCGGATACCTACGGCTTCCCGATTGATTTGACAAGGGAAATTTTGGAAGAAAAAGGCTTCAGCCTGGACGAAGACGGCTTTATGAAGGCTCTCGAGGTTCAGAAGGAGACCGCCCGCGCAGCCCGCGGAGGCTCGAAGTACATGGGCGCGGACGAAACCGTCTTCCACAAAATCGCGCGCGAGTATTCCTCGAAGTTTGTGGGCTACGAGAAGCTCACGGATGAGGTTGGTATTGACTACATTGCGACCGAGACCGAGCTTGTAAACGCTGCCGGAGCGGGGGACGAGGTTTATATCGTGTCCTCTGAATCCCCCTTCTACGCTGAAAGCGGCGGACAGGTCGGTGATATCGGAACCATTACCACCAAGACCGGCAAGTGTCAGGTTTTGGACACCCAGAAGGCGGTCGGCGGAAAGATTGCCCACAAGGTCAAGGTTATAGAAGGAGCAATAGAGACCGGCGAGACTGCTTTGTTCGAGGTTGACGCCGAATACAGACTGAGCGTTATGCGCAACCACTCCTGCGCGCATCTGTTGCAGGCGGCGCTTAGAAAGGTTCTGGGCGACCACGTCCACCAGGCGGGACAGCTTGTAAACGCAGAAAGGCTCCGCTTCGACTTCTCGCACTTCTCAGCTATGACAGCCGAGGAGATTGCCGAGGTTGAAAACCTTGTAAACGGCTACATCCTTTCAGGATTGGATATAGTTACCAGAGAAATGCCGATAGACGAAGCCAAAAAGCTGGGCGCTATGGCTCTGTTCGGCGAGAAGTACGGCGAAACCGTGCGCGTAGTTAAAATGGGAGACGCTTCAATCGAGTTCTGCGGAGGAACGCACCTTGACAACACCTCCAAGGCGGGACTGTTCAAGATTATAAGCGAATCCAGCGTTGCCGCGGGGGTAAGGCGTATTGAAGCGGTAACCGGCAAGGGAGTTTTGGACTACATCAACCGCAGTCTTGCGATGATAAACGAGTCCGCCGCCGCATTAAAGCTCGCCAACCCCAACGAGCTCGCCAAGAAGTGCCGCAGCGTTGCGGAGGAGCTAAGAGACCTTGAACACAAGAACGCCGCCATGTCCGACGCTATCGCCGAGCTTAAGTCGAGCGCTTTGCTTGCCAACATGGTTGTGATTGACAATTTGAAGCTGATAGTCTCGAAAATCGACGGCGCTAAGCCGGATGAAATAAGGAAGATGGCGGAATCCATAAAGGCCAAGGACGACAGCGCAATAGCTGTAATCGCCTGCGTTAACGGCGCGAGCGGAAACATCGCAGCAGCCTGCGGAAAGGAAGCCGTCGAAAAGGGAATCCTTGCCGGAAAGTTAGTTGCCAAGGTAGCTGCTCTTACAGGAGGAAAGGGCGGAGGACGCCCCGACAGCGCAATGGCGGGCGTAGGAGACACCGCTAAGCTCGACTCCGCCATGATGCAGGTTGACGACATTGTAAGGGAATTTTTGGGAATATAATAGGAGGAAAAGTCATGAACGACTGCTTGTTCTGCAAAATCATCAATGGGGACATCCCCTCGAAAAAGGTGTACGAGGATGAATACTGCTACGCCTTCGAGGATATAGCCCCGGTCGCGCCCACTCACATTCTCTTTGTGCCCAAGGAGCATATCTCCGGCGTTAGCGGCATTACCGCCGAAAACAGCGCGGTTGTCTCGAAAATCTTTGAAGCGATAGCCAAGGTCGCCGCTGAAAAGGGCTTGGATGGCGGCTACAGGGTTATCTCCAACTGCGGCGCTGACGCCGGCCAGACCGTTTTCCATCTGCATTTCCACCTGTTAGGCGGAAAGAATCTCGGAGTAATGTGCAGCAATAATTAATCGACGAATGAATCCTTCGATTAATAATTGCCGATAATTAAGCATCGATTAGCATCGCTGCTTAATAATCGCGAATAAATAATCAGTGTTGCCGATTATTTATTCAGTTTGATTATCTCCCCAAAAATATAATGAAAGGACTGCTGAATTATGGATAAATTTTACACCCTAAATGTAGCCGGACTCAAGCGTGAGCTCCCCATCTGCGAGGTAAACGACAAGCTGGATATCGCGGCGTTTGTAATGTTCTCTGACGTTGAGCTCACAGTCGCCTGCGCTGAAGAGCTGCTAAAGAAGACGCCCGAGTTTGACGTTATCGTCACCGCCGAGTCAAAGGGAATCCCGCTGGCGTATGAGATGGCGCGTCAGGTCGGCAACGGCATGAAATACATCGTCGCAAGAAAGATGCCCAAGCTCTATATGCGCGACCCTGTTTCGGTGGACGTCAAGTCGATAACCACGGCGACGGTTCAGAAGCTCTGGCTTTCCAAGGACGAAGCCGAGTATTTAAAGGGCAAGCGGGTGCTGATTGCGGATGATGTTATATCGACCGGTGAATCGCTCGACGCGGTCATCAAGCTGGTCAACTACGCGCAGGGCAATATCGTCGGAAAGTGCGCGGTGCTCGCCGAGGGAGACGCTGCGGACAGGCATGATATTGTCTTCCTGGAGAAGCTGCCGCTGTTCTTTAAGTGATAGCGATATTTATATTTATAGGAAAACCGCCTCCGAGCGATATTGGGGGCGGTTTTTGTATGCGGGTCGGCAGTCGCTCACCGGGGAGGCGCGCCCACCGACATCCGGGGTGGCGGAGGCTTCCGCGCAAGGCGTGGGGACGGCAAGACCGTCCGGACGCGTAAGCGTCCAAGCCTCCGCCCGCACAAACTGCGGCGCCCGTAGGAAGTGCGATAGAACACTATGCTATAGGGGCGCGCCGGTAGGGAACCGACATATGAGAAGCTACTACAGCAGAACCAAAAGCAAATCAGAGCAGAGCGAATCGTCAGCGACAGCTGACGGGCTGCAGCCCGCGAAACGACGGCGGAGCCGCTATCAAGATACATCGCCGCAAGGCGATACATCATCGCGGCGTAAGCCGTGTATCACTACGAACGAAGTGAGTGCATCACTTATCACAGCGAACGCAGTGAGCGACATCACTTGCGGCGGAAGTTCCGCACTGTCTCCGAACACTTGACAAACCCCTGAATCAGTACTATAATTATTAAGTTCCCACTCTATCCGCCGCAACTTCCCGGAGGCGTTATAATGAAATCCCGTATAAAAAATTGGCTGAACAAATTCAACAGAAAAACCCGCTTGTGGATGACCGGCAGATACGGTCCGGACAAGCTATCGCTTCACATCTGCGCGCTGTCCTGCATTTTTATGGTTGTCGGAACCTTCTTTTTGCGCGTAGCCTTCGCGGTTGTCGCGACTGCTTTGATGATAATCGCCGTCGCGCGGATATGCTCGAAAAATCTCGAAAGGCGCGCGGCAGAGCTTAACTCCTATGAAAGGCTGCTTTCAAGGCTGCGGGGCTGGGCATCCTTACAAAAAAGGAAATGGCGGGAGCGCAAAACTCACAGATATTACAAATGCAAGTGCGGCAAAATCCTGCGCGTTCCAAAGGGCAAGGGCAGAATTGAGATAACCTGCCCGGAATGTCACGCCAAGTATATTAAAAAGACCTGAGATTGTTTTTAGGGGATGGTATCTTGTCAAAACCGAGATGTGTAATAATAGGCGGCGCGAAGATTTTACGCTATGACCGCGCCAAGTCGGCCATAAAGCCGGATGATTTTCTTATCTACTGCGACGGCGGACTTATGCACAAGGAGCCGCTTTGCGCAGAGCCGAATCTGATAGTGGGGGACTTCGATTCACACGCAAACCCACACAGCGCGGTGGAAACAATAGTCCTCCCCTGTGAGAAGGACGATACCGACACGGTATTTGCCGTTAAGGAAGCCATCAAAAGGGGATATACCGACTTTTTGCTTCTGGGAGTGGTGGGCGAGCGGCTCGACCATACCCTTGCAAACGTATCCATACTTCTTATGCTGGACGATATGGGTCTGAGCGGCAGAATCATTGACGATTACTCCGAGATGGAGATAGTATCCCGCACTTCAAAGCGTGTAGACGGAAGCTTTAAATACTTCTCGATCCTGAACTTATCAGGAACGGCGAGGGGGATAACCGAAACCGGCTGCAAATATCCGCTTGTAAACGCAGAAATCACCTGTGATTATCAGTACGGCGTCAGCAACGAGGTCAATCCCGGCGAAGAGGCGGTCATATCTGTAGCGGAGGGGCGGCTGCTTTTAATAAAGGTTTACGGATAAAGCGAGATAACAGCAACACCCACTGGCGGCGCAAGCCTTCAATGGGTGCGTTTTGTCATATCATGGAAGGAGAAAGGGACATGAACATCACAATAAGAGAAATCGAGAGTAGAGACTACTTGGCAGCTGCGGCAATCTGGCGGGATGTGCTGGATATCCCTTCCGCGACGGATGATATCACCGCCCAGACCTACGAGCGGATGAAGGGGGACGACCGCTATCACACATATGTCGCCGACGTTGACGGCAGGGTAGTCGGTCTTGTCACGGCGGTTGAGGTGATAGCCATCGGCTACCCCAACAGCTACATAAAAATGAACGGCCTCGGCGTCCTGCCCGAGTTCCAGCGGCATGGCATCGGCAGAATGCTTATGGAGAGGGTCGAGAAGCTTGCCAAAGAGCGCGGAGCTGACGCAATAGGTCTTGCCTCGGGAATCAGGAGAACAGGCGCACATGAGTTTTATGAGCGGATTGGCTACAATAAGACCTCATATTGGTTCAGAAAAAGAATTGATTAAGCATTGCCGCAAAGCAAACAGAAAAAGGAGCCGGATTTCCGACTCCTTAATTCATTATATTAAAACAGCGGAGCAATGAGCGATATTGCCTATCGGCAGTTACCGGCGAACAGCTCGCAAATGCAATCCCTACACCAATTTAAAGTAATCGCTTGCACTGTAGAATATCCGATACACAACAACCGTTTTCTGTTGCTCAAATATTTTAAAGATAATGACGTAGCTTTTAACTAAAGCTTTCCGATACCCCTCTTTTTCAAGGCGCATATCACTGCTTTTTGCATAGATAAATGGGTTGTCTTTCAGATTGCCGTAGCACTTTGCAAGCTCATCCGAAAAGCTGCCAGCGGCGGCGGGATTTGCAAGGCTTACGGTAATATACGACACGATTCCGTCCAAATCATTCTGAGCAAGTTCGGTGATAACCAGCTTATAAATTGTACTTCTTCCTCAAATCTTCCAGCCCTTTGTCAGCGTCAAGCAGCTTTCCCGCCTTTACCTGTTCATCGGCGGCTACGAGCTTAGAATAAACATCCAACATAAACATTTTCTGTTCGTAAAGCTCCATACTCATAATAACCATGTCGCCGTAGCCGTTCTTGGTTATGAATATAGGTTCGCCAGAATCCTTGCACATCTGCGAAATCTCCGCAGTCTTCTTCAAATCCCGTATAGGTATAATCTGAGGCATACCGTCCCCTCCTTGGCTTATATTTATGGTATTATTATACCACAATAATCCCCCAAAGTCAACAAAAGAATCGGGCAGAGCAAAAACTCTACCCGAAAATCTCAAACACTCGGCGAAGCCGAACGCCGCGAAGCGGTCACCTAAAATCCATCGCGAAGCGATACATCATCGCGCCGTAAGCACGTTTCACCACAGTGAAACGCTTGCATCACAGCGAACGCCAGTGAGCGCCATCACTACGAACGAAGCGAGTGCATCACAAGCGAAGCGACATCACTTGCGGCGGTCTGAACGCGCTTACCAGCTCATTATATCTTTTATATAGTCAGCGAGCGCACTTGCCGCCTTATCATGAGTAGCCGCACTCGGGTGCCAGTCCGCGCCGTAGCCGTCATCTGCGCTCTGCGGCTGGAAGTGGAACGCGGTGATATTATCATCCTTGGTGTCCGCTTTGTATTCCTCAACGACCGCTTCAACGGTGGGGTAAAGCTCATCCCCCATGATTCCAATGGCGCAGATAATCTTAGCCTTGGGGTTGAGCTCTCTTATACGCTTGATGAATTCGATGTAGGCGAGCTTGTACTCCTCGCACTTGGCTTCGTCCTTGCCGGTGTAGCTGGAGTCGTTTGTGCCGAGGTTGATGACTACAACGTCCTGCTCACGGCTCTTGAAATCCCACTTAACGGAATCGGGGGCTTTGCCTTGGAACGCGCCCGAGCCCGAGCCGAAGCTTTCATAATAGTCGGGCATAACGCCCCATGTCTGCTTTGTGCCGTCGCCGGTGTAGCCCGAGATTATGCCGTGTCCGCTCTTGGAGACAAGGCTGTAGTCGCAGTCTAAGAGCTCTGCGGTCTTGTAGGCATAGGCCTTGGTGCAGTCCTCAGTGCGGGTGGAAAACGGCTTGCCGATTTCAGAATCAACGCCGTAGCCGCAGGTGATGGAGTCGCCGATGAACTCGATCGAGTGTTCTTTTTCCTCGGTCGCCTTTATTCTGCCGTAGGAGTTGGTATCAACGCACTTAATAGCGCAGGTGGAGTTGCCTGTTTCTGACAGCTTGACGATGCGTACAGTGTGCTCGCCGACGATATCCCCCTTCAGAACGCTGAAGGTCTCCTCTTGCTTGTCGAGCACCTTTTCGACGACACGCTCGCCGTCGAGATAGATGGCTATGCGCGGCAGGCTGTCAAAATCTTCCGACAGGATGTTGTCGTCCCCCAGCATGGTGACGTCACAGCTGGAGCCGTTGAACGCAAATTCCGCGCCCGAGCCGGAGTAGGCGAGCCATAGCATATCATCCACAAATTCGGTCCTTCCAAGGGGCTTGACATTTTTTTCGTTCATAACAGAGCTGTTCATACTTAACACATCCTCGTTGATTTTTGGCTCACCCTGAGCACAGCCGGCAAGGCTTGTCAGCATTGCGCCGGTCATTAATAGCGCCATGATTTTCCTGATTTTCACGCTGATACCATTCCTTTCGATTTTGGTTTTTCGGGATTACTTCGCGGGGACTACTACGCTGAGCTCCACATCCTCCAGCTCCGCGGGTAGATCCTGCTCGTCGGTCATGTAAAGCAGGGGAGAGCCGTCCGGACGGAAGTGGACGCGCCTTACGCCGTCGATTCGGTCGGAGTTGCCAAGCGTCTTATGACCGTGGTAGGTGATGTAAATATCCCCTAATTCATCGGTAAAGAAGCCGTTGTGACCGCAGCCAAGCTCGCCCGGCACGAAGTCAGAGGCAAGGTAGGGCTTCTGGGATTTCACCCATGATGAAGGGTCTTCCAAATCGGAGCAGGTATCGGCAGTGAGCATTCCCACAACATAGGTATCGCCCGCGGCGTTTCCGCCCGAATATGCCATGTAAACCTTATCTTCGGTGACGATTGGGTGGGGACCCTCGTTATTGTCGGTGCCGTCAATATTTTCCCAGCCAAGCTCGGGGCGGCACAAAAGCTTGGGATATGTCAGAAGCTCCCAAGGCCTTTCGGGATTTGTCTCTGCCAGCATAAGCATTGAGCCGCTGTCGGTTCCAGCCCATGTTCTGAACGACCATACAACGTATCCGCGGTTCGCGACCTCGAAGTAGGTCATGTCAAGGGTGATGCCGTTCTTGCCGTCCCCAAGGGGGTTGAGGGAAAGGAATCTGCCGTCCGGCATGACGCATCTGTGGGGCTCGCTCCAATCCTGAGGATTCAGGATATCCCCGCCATCGCGAAGCACCATGACATGGGACTGCGGGTCAAAGCCGCCCTTGCCTAAGGTGCAGAACAGGCACATCCTGCCAGCCGCTATATGGAACTCGGGCGCCCAGAAGGTGGATTCATACTTGCCTTCGGTGTACTCAAGAATCTTGGAGCGCTTTACGTCAGGCGCGAAGAGGGCTTCGGGGGTGTCAGCCTCACGCGCTTCAAACATCTTGTTTCCGCCCCAGTCGTCGGTGCCGATGAAGTAGTATTTGCCGTGGTAGTAGGCGATTATCGGGTCGCCCCAGGCGCGCTTTTCAACCGGGAAGGGGAAGTGTCTGCGGCGGATTTTGCCCCCCGCCGTGTACTTGCCGGGGCGGGCAAAATCTATCCCGGACAAATCCCAGTCGACCGGCTTTGTGTGAGATGTGCCGTCGGTGTAGATAACCCTCGCGGTGATGTCCTCGACATCCGAAGCGCTCTTAGCCACAACCGACTTAGGCAGGCAGACCTCCTTGCACTTGACCTCCATATCCTCGATGACAAGCCGCTCGGCGATATCGGTGGGGATGGTGAGCGAAACGCAGTCGCCATCGCGGATATCGAGTGCGGGGCAGGTGGTCTTAGCGGCGCTTTCCACCGGCTGAACGCCGGAGGGAAGGCGCGAGTCGCAGAGCTCCGGCTCGGTGAAGGTTACAAAGTCCTTAGTAATCCAGCGGACGAACTTGCCAGTCTCCTCAGTCTCAAAGCTGGTCATAAAAATGCCGTTTTTTACCTGATGGCGGACGACCTCCTTCGCGCTGATTATGTATTCCGCGCCGGTGAAGTCGATGGCGATATCCCGCACACCCGCCGAGACGATGCCGTTTTCATCGCTGAAATGGCACTTGGCGAACAGCTGTCCGTAGTTCATGAACAGCGGGGAAAAGCTATTGCCGCCGTCGCAGGATAAGGCGAAGTGTACGCTCTCGCCCAAGAATACCGAATAGGCGGGCGAGGAATTTTTGGTGTACGCCGCAATGGCGTGGGTGCTTATATCTTTCATATGATGCCTCCAAGTTTACGTGTATATTTATAGATATATAATAACAGCATTGAGCCCGAAATGCAATGATTTTATTTAATTTTTTGCTTGCTTATTGCTGAGGGCGGGGGATTTTGCGATTTGATATTGACGGAGAGTGCGGATGATGGTATACTTTAGGGGATGGTTGGGTCACATGGGAGGCGCGCCCCACGCACAGTCCGGGGGTAGCGGAGGTCTCCGCGCATGGCGCGGGGACGGCCTTGCCGTCCGGACGCGAACAGCGTCCAGACCTCCGCCTGCACTCGGTTGGGCGCCCGCAGGCAGTGCGATAGGAGAAGTCGGTTCGGGGGCGCTCCGGTCAGAACCGCAGGAGTGATAAGTCCCCACGGCAGTACCAAAAGCAAAAAAAAAAGGAGCGATTATATATGACTTTTCAGGATAAATTTAAGCTCACACCGGAGCAGAGCCTTTTCCTTGCCAAAAAGAAGTGGGATGAAAACGTCTACTGCGGCATGAGGATGGAGAACCGCGCAGTCACCTTCCCGCAGACCAAAACCATCCTCGACGGCGTGAACGTCCCGAACGTTCAGCTTGACGACATTCAGGCGATACTCAACATGAGGGACGCTTGGAGATATATTATATCAACGATTTCGGAGCCTGTCACCTTCGAATACTGGTGCAAGCTCAATGGATATATTGCACGAAATGAAGCCTTGGAGTGGGGAAAGCTCCGCACCGGAAGCGTTTTCATTTCCGGCACGGATTACGAGCCGCCGATACCTGTGCGGGAGGATGTTATAGCTGAACTGCTGGAAATAGTTAACAGCCCAGATATAACCGCCACCGACAGGGCTCTCGAAGCCTTCGCATGGGGAACACGTGGTCAGTTCTTCTGGGACGGCAACAAGCGCACCAGCCTTGCACTTGCTAACAAGCTGCTGCTGTCCGCAGGTGCGGGTATCATGACCATCCGGGACAGGCACATGGAGCAGTTCAACGCGCTTCTTGTGGGATATTACAGCTCCGGGGAGAGCGGGGAGCTTAAGCAATTTCTTTATGATAACGCGATTTCGGGGATTAATTTTTAAGGACACAAGCCGCAGTATGCAGTATTAATTTCTCGTAAAAGTGAAACTATAAAATCGCCACAAAACTGCAATACTATGGTTTTGTGGCGATTTTATAGACACTTTTTGACAAGAAATAAATACATCATACTAATATTCGTCTAAAAAACGTCCAAGCAGATATGGCACTTGCACATAAATCAAACCTGTGATTGCGCACTCACCATCTCATCATCAAGGAACAAAATCCGCCAAGCATTCAAGCTTGATATCGCGCACTCGCTCCCCCATATCTACGGCAACCAGCAAAGGCGAACACGGTCACAAATGGGTTTAGAAGCAGGAGCACAAAGTGGCAAGAAGTAATTAACCTTGTAGTGCGAACAAAGCCATCACCAAGGCACGGCAGTAAAAATAAGTGCACCAACTTCCGACCATATCAAAGTTAAAAGTGCGGAAAAGGGAAAAAGGGGTGAAG
>ENA-UOJG01000394-UOJG01000394.1-human-gut-metagenome-genome-assembly--contig:-C47-NODE-394-length-62966-cov-19.999030_pt1 | contig 62966 bp, 71 predicted proteins | sample MGYA00242340_ERZ723887 | MGnify/ENA metagenome assembly ERZ723887 | reverse complement strand
CATCATTGCGTGTGCCGCTGTGTTGCTTCGTCGCTTATGAAGACGGCTTCTTAAATACGTCACCGAGCGCAGCAGCGTGCCGGTGCTGGCCGACGAAAGCGTATTTTCGCCCGCGGACGCGCTCAAAATCATGCAGATGGGCGCGGCCGACCTGATCAACATCAAGCTGATGAAGTGCGGCGGCCTGTATCCGGCGCTGCAAATCGCGTCCGCGGCCGAGGTGTACGGCGTGCCGTGCATGATCGGCTGCATGCTGGAAGCGAAGATTTCCGTGAACGCCGCCGTGCATCTGGCGTGCGCGCGCGGAATCATCACGAAAATCGACCTTGACGGCCCGGTGCTCTGCTCCGAGGATCCCGTGCTGGGCGGCGCGGTGTTCGCGGAGAAGGATATTGCCGTGTCGGACGCGCCCGGACTCGGCGTTCGCGGCGTGGAGGAAGGCTACCTGACGCTCATTCCTGAAAACTGAAGAAGAATGGAAAACTGGCTCCGGGTGCATCTGGTGTGCGCCCGGATTTTTTGTAGAGCAAAAGACGAATATTCCCGCCTTAAATTCAATATTCATGCGGAAAATGATGCATAAAAATTGCTGAAAAAAGTAGGATTGTGCGGCTTGATTTCAAGAGCGACATGCAATCCTGCAAAAATGCATGGAAATGACGAGAATTAGCGCAAAAATTGCAGGGATAACCTGTGTAAAAATTCATATTCACGCTTGACAGATGCATGAGCCGATGGTATTATAATCGCAATTTTGCAGGACTCAACAATCTGATCTGCAAAAATGAAAGAAGGGGGATTCCAATCATGAAGAAAATGCTGTGCATGCTGCTGGCCATGGTCATGATCCTCGCCGTTTTCCAGGTATCGTTTGCCGAGGAGAGCGCCTACAAGATCGCCATCCTGACCGGCACCACCACCCAGGGCGAGGAAGAGTACTACGCCGCCAGGGCGCTGATGGAGAAATATCCGGGCGTCGTCGTCCATGATACCTATCCGGACAACTTCTCCTCCGAGGTTGAAACCACCATTTCCAAGCTGATCGCGTTCGCGAACGATCCCGCAGTCAAGGCGATCATCTTCGTACAGGGCGTTCAGGGCGCGACCTCCGCGTTCACGCAGATTGCCAAGGATCTGGGCCGCGAGGACATTCTGCTGATCTGCGGCGTTCCCGCCGAGGATCCCAGCGCCATTTCTCCCGCCGCGGACATCATTCTGGCGGTTGACGAAATCGGCTGCGGCTATCAGGTTGCCGACAAGGCGGCGGAGTGGGGCTGCGACGTGATCGTGCACTATTCCTTCGCGCGTCACCTTTCCTATGAGACCATCGTCGCCAAGCGTGACGCGATGAAGATGACCGCCGAAAGCTACGGCATCGAATTCGTTGAGAGAGACTGCCCCGACCCGACGCTCGACGCCGGTATGTCCGGTGCGCAGGCGGCCGTGCTGGAGGATGTTCCGAAGGTCATGCAGGAATACGCCGGCAAGAAGGTCTGCTTCTACTGCACCAACTGCGGTATTCAGGTTGCGCTTCAGCAGGCCGTGCTCGCTGAGCCTGACGCCTACTACGCGCTGCCCTGCTGCCCATCCCCGTATCACGGCTATCAGGAGGCCTTCGGTCTGACCGCCACTTACGGCGATATTGAAGGCGCGATTGAGAACCTCGCCAAGTTCCTCGATGAGAAGGGCGCGGCGGAGCGCTTCTCCACCTGGTCGATCCCGGTGAACATGTCCATGATCAACGCTTCCTTCGAATACGCCTGCGCGTACGCCGAGGGCAAGGTTGGCAAGATGGACGTGGACTTCCTCACCAAGTGCTTCTCCGACGCAGCTGGCTCCGAGGCCATGCTGGACACCTACGTGGACGCTAAGGGCGAAAACTATTCGAACTACTTCCTCATCCGCTTTGAGCCGATCAACTTCGCGGATTACCTCAAGTAATCGTTCCTGCGAAGGCTTACCGATTTGCGAAGGGCAGAATCCGGCGGCATTCCGGTCGGGTTCTGCCCATAGACGTATTTTGAACCGTTTGGAGGGATACTCCTTGTCCGGCACTTACATTCTTGAAATGAACGATATTTCCAAGGCATACGGCCAGAACGCGGTGCTGAAAAACGTGACGCTGAAGATTCGTCCCGGCGAGATTCACGCGCTGCTCGGCGAGAACGGCGCGGGCAAATCCACGCTGATGAACATCCTCTTCGGCATGCCCGTCATTCATTCGACCGGCGGCTTTCAGGGTGAAGTGCTCGTGGACGGCGTCAGCGAAAGGATTCTGTCGCCGATGGACGCCATGAACAAGGGCATCGGCATGGTGCATCAGGAATTCATGCTGATTCCGGGCTTTACCGTTACCGAAAATATCAAGCTGAACCGGGAAATCGCCCGCCCGTGGGCCGTCAGCAGGCTGCTGGGCCGCGAGCTGGAAATTCTCGATTACGCCTGTATGAATAAAGACGCGCGCGCGGCGCTGGATTCCGTGGGCATGGATCAGCTGAGTGAGGGAACGCCGGTGGGCGGCCTGCCGGTTGGCTATATGCAGTTTATCGAGATCGCGCGCGAAATCGACAAGAAGGGCATGAAGCTGCTGGTGTTCGACGAGCCGACCGCCGTGCTCACCGAAAGTGAGGCCGAGCAGCTGATTCACGTGATGAAGGACATCGCGGCGCGCGGCATCGCTATTATCTTTATCACTCACCGGCTGGGCGAGGTGATGGGCGCGGCGGACAGCATCACCATCCTGCGCGACGGCCAGCTGGTCGCCACGCGCAAAAAGACGGAGACCTCCGCCGAGGAGCTGGCGGCGCTGATGATCGGCCGAAGCGGCGAAACGCCGCACGCGGTCGAACGCAGCGCAGCGTCCGAGGAGCGGAAGGTCGCCATGAAAATCCGCAATCTCGTGGTCGATATGCCCGGTGAAGCCGTGAAGGGCGCGGATCTGGACGTGTTCGAGGGCGAAATTCTGGGCATCGGCGGTCTGGCCGGGCAGGGCAAAATCGGCCTGCCGAACGGCGTGATGGGATTGTACCCGGCGGAGGGCGAGGTGGAGCTGTTTGGAAAGAAGCTCTCCCTGAACCATCCCCGGCAGGCGCTGGCGAGCGGGCTTGCGATGGTGAGCGAGGATCGCCGCGGCGTGGGACTTCTGCTCGATCAGTCCATTGAGGACAACATCGCCTTCAACGCCATGCAGGTGAAGGGCGAGTTCCTTAAAAAGGGCTTCCCGGTCAAGGATACCCGCGCCATTCGCCGCTACGCGGAGGAGCTGATTCGCACGCTCGATATTCGCTGCACGTCGCCCGCGCAGCCTACCGGAACACTCTCTGGCGGCAACCAGCAGAAGGTGTGCGTGGCGCGTGCGCTGGCGCTGAAGCCGAAGTTCCTGTTTGTCAGCGAGCCGACGCGCGGCATCGACATCGGAGCCAAGCAGCTGGTGCTGGAAACGCTGTCCCGGCTGAACCGCGAAACCGGGCTGACGATCGTGATGGTTTCTTCAGAGCTTCAGGAGCTCAGAAGCATCTGCCAGCGCATCGCCATCGTATCCGAGGGCAAAATTCACTGCATCCTGCGGCCGGACAGCTCCGCCGTGAGCTTTGGTCTGGCCATGTCGGGCGCGGAAGTGGAAGGGAGTGAGCTGGTGTGAAGAACCGGAAGAAATCCCATAAGGTGACGAGCGCCCTGCTGTTTGCGCTGTCGGCGATTCTGGTGGCTGCATCCATCGCGGGCTACGCGGCGCGCACGAACGGCGGCACGCGCGAAAATCTGAACGAAATGCGCACCTACGCCGTGATGCACGCGGCCACGAGCGGCGTCGTCGAGAGTCTTGTGACCGACGCGGGCGCGGCCAAGCTGAAGGAGCTGCGCGCCCGCAAGGATTTCCGCCAGCTGGGCGGCGACGAGGTAAACCGCATCTATGAGGAAGCCAAGGCGCAGACGCGCGCCGAGTCCGAGGGCAAATACGCCGCGGCGCTGGATACCGTGGATACCGAGGGACTGATTGCACCGATCAACGCCTTCTGCGCGGCGCAGAACGTGTACGCCGAGGCGCGTGAGACGGAGCGGGCGGCGTATGCCGCGCTGTACACCGAGCTCGTCAAGGCCGTGGGCGACTGGGCGGAACTGACCGAGGGTCTGGATGACGACCAGCTTCTGGCGGCTCTGCAGGCAAAGATTCCGGCGCTGACGAAGCCGGAAAACGCGCATCTGGGCGCGGGTTTCGTGCGCATGGCGCGCACGATGGCGGACGCGGCGAACATGAAAAAGCGCGCGGAGCTGCAAACGCAGCTGACGAGCGCGATGATCTCCTCCGTTTCCAACTGGGAAGAGCTGTATGACGCGGCGGAGGACGACGAAGCGTTGTGGGCGGCGCTCACGGCGCGGCTTTCCGAGCTGAAGGAGAACGAGACGTTCAAAGCCGAGCTTCTGACGGAAGCGCGCGCGTGCATCCAGCAGGCGAAGGACGGCGTGGAAATCGTGGCGCCCTCCCTGTCGGAGACGGACGAGCCCGCGGAGGACGCGGAGATCGTCGTGGACGAACAGTATTTCAGCGTTTCCGAAGCGACCGCCGCGCTTGAAGCGCCGGCGGACGAAGCCTACGACGCGCTGTGGGGCGCGCTGGTGGAGCGCATTCCCGATCTGGATTCGCTGAGCGCGAAGTATAAAAAGCTGATTCGCGCGTCCATCGTGGAAATCGCGGAATCCGAGAACGCCGGATTTATGACGCGCTATCGCATCTATGAAAAGCAGAGCGCGGCTTCGCTGCTCTCCGGCGCGGCAGCGCTGATGATGAAGGCGGCCGCCTATGCCGAGCAGGTACTCATTGCCGGAATCGCGGTTCTGATTCTGGCGCTGGCGGTCACGTTCTGGGGCACGCTGATTCGCAGGCTGGGCGTGCCGCGCACGATCATTTCGCTGTTCTTTATCTATCTTCTGCTGGCGGCGCAGCTGTACAGCATCTCCGTTTCGCTGATGCTGGGCGACGTACTCAAGCGCGTGGGCACCTACGGCATTCTGGTGCTGGCCATGCTGCCCGGCATCCAGTGCGGCATCGGCCTGAACATGGGCATGACGATCGGCTGCATCTCCGGCCTGCTGGCCACGATTATCGCGCTGCAATACAACATGACCGGTGCGGGCGCGCTGATTTTCAGCTGCGTGCTGGGCGCGCTGATCGCGATTCCGCTCGGCTGGGCGTACAGCAAGATGCTCAACCGCATGAAGGGCGACGAGATGACCATTTCCACGTATGTCGGCTTCTCGTTCGTGTCGCTGATGTGCATTGCGTGGATGCTGCTGCCGTTTACGAACCCGAAGATCATCTGGCTTCTGAGCGGCAAGGGACTGCGCGTCACGCATTCGCTGCTGGGGTCGTTCGCGCACATTCTGGATAACCTGCTTTCGTTCCGCGTGCTTGGCGCGGACGTACCGACGGGACTGTTGCTGTTCTTCCTGATGTGCTGTCTGGCCATGTGGATTTTCTCCCGTTCGAAGGCCGGTATCGCCATGTCGGCGGCGGGCTCGAATCCGCGCTTCGCGGAGGCCAGCGGCCTGAACGTCGACCATATGCGCACGCTGGGCACGGTGCTTTCCACCGTGATCGCTGCGGTCGGCATCGTGATCTATTCGCAGGCGTTCGGCTACGCGCAGCTGTATACCGCGCCGCGCCAGCTGGGCTTTATCGCCGCCTCGGCCATCCTGATCGGCGGCGCGACGGTGACGAAGGCCAGGGTCGGCCACGTGATTCTGGGCGTGTTCCTGTTTGAGGGCGTGCTCTCGCTGGGACAGCAGGTTGTGAACGCGGCGGTCGCGGGCGGCGGTCTGTCCGAGGTCATGCGAATCATGATTTCCAACGGCATCATACTCTACGCGCTCACGCAGTCGGGAGGTGTTTCTCGTGACTAATCGGAAGGAAGGCGCTTCGCGCGCGATTCTGGAGAACGTGAAGAAATACGCGGTTACGTATCTGTTCATTGCGCTGAGCGTGTGTTTCATCGTCGTTTCCGGTCTGGACATGAGCTTTGTTTCCAGTCAGCTGCTTCTGCGGCTGAACCGCAACGCGTTTATCGTGCTGGCGCTGATCATCCCGATTGTCGCCGGCATGGGCATCAACTTCGCCATTACCATCGGCGCGATGGCAGCGCAGATTGGCCTTCTGCTGGTGATTAACTGGAACATCGGCGGGTTCGGCGGCATCATGCTCGCCGCGGCGATCACGCTGCCCCTCGCGGCCGGGTTCGGCTTCCTGATCGGCAAGCTGCTCAACCGCATGAAGGGGCAGGAAACCATCGGCTCGCTGATTCTGGGCTACTTCGCCAACGGCGTGTATCAGCTTCTGTTCCTGTTCATTTTTGGAAACGTGATTCCGATGAGCGAAAGCGTGACCATCGTCGGCTCGCACGGCATCAAGAACACGCTCAATCTGACCGGCTCGATCAACCTCTACAAGGCCATCGACGGGCTTGTGCAGGTGCCGTTCCTCACGGCGGTGTACGTGCTGGCGGGCGTGGGGCTCGCGCTGTGCGCGGTTCTGCTGCTGCTCAAAAAGGTCTCCGCGAAGAAGGCGGCGCTGTACGCGGCTCTGTGCGCGGCGCTCATCGTCGTGTTCCTGCTGCCCGGCGTGCGCGCGGTGTTCAACGGCGAAAAGGGGCTCAAGCCCACCACTGTGCCGCTGATCACGTGGGTGTTCATCCTGTTTCTGTGCGTGTTCAACGCGTTCATCATGAAAACGCGGCTGGGGCAGAAGTTCCGCGCCGTCGGCCAGAACCGCACGGTTGCCAACGCCGCGGGCATCAACGTTGACCGCACGCGTGTGATTGCCATCATGATTTCCACGGTGCTCGCGGGCTGGGGGCAGATTCTGTTCATGCAGAGCGAGGGCATCGGCGTGTTCCAGACCTATTCGGCGCATGAGCAGGTGGGTCTGTACGCGGGCGCGGCCATCCTCGTGGGCGGCGCGTCCATCGATCGCGCGACCAACGCGCAGGCGCTGATTGGAACCTTCCTGTTTCATTCGCTGTTCATCACCGCGCAGAACGCCGCGTCGAACCTGTTCGGCGATTCCGTCGTGGGCGAATACTTCCGCGCGTTTCTGTCCTATGGCGTAATCGCGCTGGCGCTGGTCATCTACGCGTGGCGCAACGCCCAGCAGAAAAAGAGCGGCAGCGAGCTGTCCATCAAGGGCGACCGTCAACGCAAGGCCGCCAGGGCGCGCTGACCAACACAAAAAACGCTGTCCTTCCGAAGGGGAGTGGCAGCGTTTTTCCATATATGGCGTGTTCAGAACATCCAGCCTTCCCAGAGACGGCGCCACGCGTCCGGGAAGCCCTGCCGCGCGACGGAGCCGGCGGCGGCGACGGGAATGCGGGCGATGGTTCGGCCGTTCAGCAGAATATCGACGGAGCCGATTTCATCTCCGGCGGCGACAGGCGCGGCGACACTGGGCGGCAGGTTGGGCTTCAGCTCGATTTCGGCGGCCTCGGCCTTGTTCATCAAAAGCGTCAGGTCGCCGTCCAGCGCCAGCGGCACGCTGTCAAGGCTTCCGCCGGTCACGGGCATTTCCCCGCGCACGCGCGTGCCCCTTTCCGCCGCGGTGAGCAGGCGATAGTTGGCAAAGCCGTGATCAAACATTTTTTCGGCGCAGGCGAAGCGCTTCTTTCCGCTGCTGCCGCCCAGCACCACGGCGATCAGACGCATGCCGCCGCGCCTGGCGGTGGCGGCGATGCAATATCCGGCTTCGTTTGTGGAGCCGGTCTTGCCGCCGTCGCAGCCGTCGTAAAAGCGAATCAGACGGTTCGTGTTGGTCAGGTCGGTCACGCGGCCGTCGCCGTGATCCACCTTGTCCATCCAGATGCCGGCGTACTTGTAGTACAGCTCGTGTCCGAACAGCGCCGCGGCCATGCGCGCCACGTCGCGCGCGGTGGTGTGCTGTCCCTGTGCGGGCAGGCCGGTGCAGTTCACGAACACGGTATCCTTCATGCCCAGCGCCTGCGCGCGGGCGTTCATCTGCTTCACAAACAGCTCCTGCGAGCCGTACAGATGCTCGGCAATGGCCACGGCGGCGTCATTGGCGCTGCCGACGACGGTGCTTTTCAGAAGGATGTCCAGCGTCTGCACCTCGCCGGTGTCCAGAAGCACCTGCGAGCCGCCCATGCCGGACGCGTTCTTGGATATGGTCACGCGGTCGTCCAGCGACACGCGCCCGCTGTCGACGGCCTCAAGGCACATCAGAATCGTCATGATCTTGACGACGGAAGCGACCGGACGCTTTTCGTCGGCGTTTGTTTCAAAGATAATCTGGCCGCTGGAGGCTTCCATCAGGAGCGCGCTTTTGCATTCCAGCGACACGGGCGCGCGTTCCTCCAGAGGGAGCAAGGACAGCTCCGCGCGCGCCGGCACGAAGAACCCGAACAGAAACACGAGCAGAATGGAAAAACGCCGTCTGAAACCGTGCATGGAAAGCACCTCCCGCCGTTCATTGATGCATCATACGCGCGGAAGGTGTTTTCGATGAATTTTTATGGGAAATCAGACGCGGGATGCGCTATAAAGAAGTCAACTTTGCGTCTCGCGGAACGCGTCTTCGGCGAAGCGAACGATGGGGGATGGGTCGGAGAGCGAATGCGGATGGTGATCGCAGTCCGGCTTCAGAATCGTTTCAACCGTTTCGCCCGCGGCACGGCGGCGTGCTGCGAAAACGGCCCCGTTTTCCTCATAGGGAACCACGCGGTCGGCCAGACCGGCGACGAGCAGGATCTTCGCACCCTTCAGCGCGGGATCCGCGGCGCGGTCGACGGGGTTCTGATTAAAACAGACTGTGGTCTGTTCTGTCAGGCCGTAGCAGGTCAGGCACTCGGCCCATTCGCGCGGCCAGCGTTCGGCCTTGCCCATGCCGCCGGGCCAGCTGCGAATGTCGAGCACGGGCGCGTCCAGATACAGCGCCGCGAAGCAGCCGGGATGGGCGAGGGCGAAGTTGACGGCGTACAGGCCGCCGCGGCTGAAGCCGAAGATCGCCGGGGAGGGGCTGAGCGCGTATTCGGCGGTCAGATGGCGATAGAAGCCATACATGGCCTCGACCGCTTCCGGGCAGCCGTACAGATCGGACGCGTGCAGATAGGCAACGTGCCAGCCGCGGGCGAGCAGCGCGCGGTCGGCATAGTCAAACGCGCCGAGAAATTCCGCGCGCCACACCCACGGCATGCCCGGCGCTGGCTGGTCGGGGCAGATCAGCACGGCGTCCCGGCCATTCAGGGAAAACTCGATTCTGCGGTTTTCATCCATAAAAGGAACCTCCTTCGCGCAGTTTCGCACCCGTTTTTCGCGGCGGCATATGATGCGGTGTGGGCGCCGTAAGGCGTCCGAGCGTAAAAAACGGGAGGAATGCGTGTATGTCGTTTTACAGCTATAAGAACGCGAATGCCGATACCAGCCCCGGTCAGATCACGGGCAACGCCATGGACGGAATCTGCGAACGCATCTGTATTCAGGTGAAGAACGTCTACGATTCGTGCCTGCAGCAGGAGCAGCTGAACAACAAGGAGGTCACGGTGTCCAACATCGTGCCCGTGCTGCCCAACACCAACTGCGGCCCTCAGGAAGCGAACCGCAGCTGCCGTTGCGATTGTAGCGGCAACAAGTGCAACTGCCGCTGCGCCACTTGCGGCGAGATTACTTATCAGGACGCGCTGGAAAATGCCGAGACCGCCGAGTGTCTCCCGCAGCCCTGCGGCACCTGGACGTTTGAAAGCTGCCGCTCCTCGACCACCGAGGGCGTGATTTCCAATCTGTCCGTGGATCGTCTGTGCGATCGGCCGCAGTTTGCACGCGTCAAGGGCGACGTTTCCATTCCCATCGACGTGCTGTTCATCGACCAGAAGTGCCAGGAATGGATGGGTCAGGCGACGCTCAGGGTCTCCAAGGACGTTCTGCTCGCCATCCCGGACGAATCCATCGTGCCGTTCACGCTGGAAAGCCTGGTCAGCGCCATCTGCGTCAGCGGACGCTATGTGGGCAACTGCAAGTTCCAGATCACCATCTGCGTGACGGTGGTGCTGAAGATTCTGGCCGAGGTGGAGGTCATGGTGCCGTCCTACGGCTTCTGTGAGATTCCGCCGTGCGAGGAGTTTGCCGAGAGCGTGTGCGACGAGTTCTTCTCGCTGCCCATCTTCCCGCGCTCCAGCGCGTGCCAGCAGACGGGGAGCACCGCGGCGGCGAACACGTCGACCGGCGGCTGCACGTTCTACACGGGCGGCAAGCCCACCTGCAGCGGAAGCTGCTCCGCGAACGGAAGCGTCGCGGGCGCGACGGCCACCGGCTGCTCGTGCTCGACCTGCTCGAACTGCGGCACCAGCTGCGCCGGAAATTCGACGCTGTGCCCGCGCTGCGGCTGCACGATGACCGGCAGCAACTAACCTGCCCCTCGGCGGCCGCCGCCCCCGCCATTCATGAATGCAACGGGCGGTTTCAGATAGACGCCGGCGCTGATCGATGAAAAGCGTTACAAATGTGACCGGCGTCACGTACATATCGACGTGGCGGAGGGAATAACCCTCCGTCATTTTCATTTTGAAGTTGAGAAGAGCGCCCACATGAGCGCAGATACATCCAGCCAATCTTCGAAATATGCGCGGCGCTGCCTTATATCCGATAAAACCAGCCGTCCTCCGCGCGTTCGCACGCGGCGGACAGGCGGTTGGGGGTGAGGCAGAAGTCGAGGTCGGGCTGGAAGCCGAGGGAGAGCAGGCGGTTATAGTGCCGGGTGGCGGAAAGGGCGCGGGGCAGGTCGTCCCGGGCGGCGAGCCACAGGGTTTCAAAGGCAATCGCCGCGTCGTCCTTCTCGTCGCCGTTCAGGCACAGGGACAGCGCGCCGGCGGTCAGCGCGTCCTCCAGCGTGAACGCGCCGGCGGTTCCGGCGCACACGATGGCTACGTAGTCTTCCTTTTTGCAGACCGCCGCCACCGCGGCGACGTTTACGAGCGCGGCCAGAAGCAATCGGCGCGCCGGCGCGCAGGCGGCGATGGCGCGCGTGCCGTTGGTCGTCGTCATGACCAGCCGCTTCCCTCCGATGGCTTCGCGGGTGTATTCCAGCGGAGAATTGGAAAAATCAAAGCCGTCGATCCTCAGGGCGTTTCGTTCGCCGCCCAGAAGCGCGCCGCGCGCCTGAGCGGCCTCGCGGGCGGCTTCGACGGTCGCGCAGGCGAGCAGCCCGGCGCAGCCGTTGCTCATAGCCGCGGCGGCGACGCTGGTCATGCGCAGGGTGTCGATGACGATGGCCGCCGCGCCGTCCAGATCGCCGGGAAGAAGATCGTTCGGCGTGGCAAAGCAGCGAATTTTCATGTGGTTTCCTCCGTCCAGCCCTCGTACAGCGTGCGCATCCAGCCGCTTACGTCCATGTCGTACACCTGCCGCAGGTGCTCGTCGGTGAGTACGGCTCGAATGCCGCCCGACGCGCACACGCGGCCGTCCTTCAGAAGCAGCGCATGCGTGCCGTAGGCGCGAGCCAGCGACAGATCGTGAACGACGGATACGACGCAGCGGCCGCTCTGCGCGACCCAGCGGCGCACGAGGTCAAAAATCTGTTTTTGATATTTGGGGTCGAGATGATTCGTCGGCTCGTCCAGCAGCATCAGGCGCGGATCCTGACACAACAGCTGCGCGAGAAATGCGCGCTGCATCTCACCGCCGGACACGGTCAGCACCGACTGGTTCAGAAATCCGCTCAGCCCCGTCTTTTCCACAGCGTCGAGAAAATGCGCCTCGTCCTCCCCGCTGCGCGGGGAAAACAGGCCGCGCGCGTGGGCATATCGCCCCATGCGGACGATTTCCTCCACCGTGAACGCGTAGCTCACATGGTGGTTCTGCGAAAGCACGCCCAGCTTGCGGGCGCGCACGCGCGGCTTCATGCGGTGCACGTTTTCGCCGTCCAGCCGCACCTCACCCGTGTAGGGCACGCCGCCGGAGATGGCGTTTACAAGCGTGCTCTTGCCCGCGCCGTTGGGGCCGAGGATCATGAGCCATTCTCCCTCCCGCGCGGTAAAGCTGACGTTTTCCAGAATCTGCGCGCCGCCGAGTTTTACGGAGAGGTTTTTCACATCAAGCACGGCTCTTCCTCCCCGATTTCGCAAAGATATAAATGAACAGCGCCGCGCCGATCAGCGAGGTAACCACGCCGATGGGCAGCTCGAGCGGGCTCAGCAGCGTGCGCGCCACGAGGTCGGACAGCATCAGGAAAATCGCGCCGCCGAACGCGCAGGCGGGCAGCAGCCGCTTATGGTTCGGGCCGGTAAGCAGCCGCACGATATGCGGCGTGACCAGACCGACGAAGCCGATCGACCCGCCGATGGACACGCACACGCCGATCAGCGCCGACACGCACACCAGCAGCCGCAGCTTCACGCGTCGGACGTTCACGCCGATGAAGCGGGCGTTGTCCTCGCCCACGGCGAAGGCGTTCAATTCGCCCGCGTGCAGCAGAATCGCGCCGCCGAAAACGATAAACGCGACCAGCAGCATCAGCGCGTTCGTGTAGGAGCTTCCGGCCAGACTGCCCATCGTCCAGAAGGTGATCTGCCGCAGACGGTCGGACGCGAAGGTGACGATCAGGCTCATGGCGCTGGAAACGAACATCGAATAGACTACGCCGATCAGGATGATCGTGTTGGTGGACAGGGAGCGGTCGAGATGGAAGGCGAGCGTCAGAATAAATAGAAGCGAAAGAAACGCGAACAGCATCGCCATTCCCACCGTTCCCGCCAGCGGCAGGCCGGGAATGGACACGCCGAACGCGATGGCAACCACCGCGCCCAGCGACGCGCCGCTGGAAACGCCCAGCGTGGAGCCGTCGGCCAGCGGGTTTTTGAGAAGTCCCTGCATCGACGCGCCGCACAGCGACAAAGACGCGCCCACCAGCGCGACGCACAGCACGCGCGGCAGACGCACACGGGCGATAATGGCGGGATGGAGGATGTGCGCGGGCACATCCTCCCCGAAAATCGTGCACAGGATGACCGTAAAGGTATCCTTCAGCGGTACGCGCACGCTGCCCACGGACACGCAGATCGTCAGCGTGACCAGCGTGGCCAGCGGGAGCAGTACCCACAAAAGGACGGAAAAGCCGTTCCGTTTTCGTATTGCAGCCATGGAATGCCTTCCGTTTCGTTATTCGGCCTGTCCGGCGGTCGCGGGCGTGGCTTCCTTAGATGTCGCTTCGCCGGGTGTCGCTTCGTCCGGCGTCGCGGAAAGCGCGGACGCCTTCTCGTTCAGGTAAACGGTGATCGAGCCACGAACGCCCTCGGTTTCCTCCGCGGGTTCAATTTTGATGACGTTCTCGCTCTCGTTCATGGTCACGCGCAGGTCAGGCATTTTCACATAGGCGTCCAGCTCCAGCCGGCCGTCCACGCGCACGTCCGTGCGGACGAAGAACAGCATCGTCCGCGGATAGACGCAATACACGCGCGGGAACGCCTGCGTGTCCAACAGGTAGATGGAGTCGGTCAGCTGCTCGATATAGCTCTGCGAGCGATACAGATACACCTGATGCGTGGCGGCGGGGCTGACATAGGGCTTGTTGCCGTTGCGCATGGACATATCCGACGCGGCGGGCTCGGACGCGGGCGTGGTTTCGCCCTTGGAGAAGCGCACGGTGATTTCGCCGGTCGCGACGCCGGTTTCGTCCTTATCGATGTACAGGTGGAACGTGTCCTCATCCACCCATTCCTCGGCGATGTTCCATGTGCCGCTCACGGGCACGAGGATTTCGCCGTCGATCGCATAGGAAACGCCCTCCACGGCTTCGGGTACGCGCACCGTGTACTTGTAGGCTTCGATGTGGCCGACGTAGCCCGTCTGGCCGTTTTCGTCGGTTTTCTGCTCGGGTTGTGCGCACTGGCGCATGATCACGAGTGGATGGCCGTTCACGTTCATGGCGGCTTCCGGCGCGAGCTCCAGCGAGCATACGTGGCTGACCATGCTGTACAGCGCGGTGAACACGGAGATGGCCAGCATCAGCAGAACGCCGGGAACGAGCACCTTCAGGAAGGTGCTGGGCATGCGCTTGAAGAGCGCCAGCAGGATGAGAAGCGCCGTGCAGCCCACGATGACCATGACGGCCAGCGGGCGGACATAGGCGATCCACTGAAACGCGATTCCCTTTGCCGCAAGCACCATCAGGAGCATGCAGACAAGCGTAAACACGCACATGAAAATGCGGATGATCGTGCCGACGATCGTCTTAGGGTGAAGGCTGAAAAAGGGAAGGGCGTCCGGGTCCTTGGCGAACATGCTCTTTGCGCCGGGGTAGCGTCTTCTGGCCATGAATGATTCCTCCGAATTCCAGATGATAATTACGGCACCACCGCACAATTCGGCGGCACGTCGGGCGATGTCTTTTCCGCCATCTGCGGCATGAAAATTTCTCGATTTACCTCCAGTAAACCTTCGAAATTTGCATTTGCATCTGACGAAAAATCCATTCGCCGGCCGACCGCCTCATTTGTGCGGTGTTGCCTTACAAGGTTTCCCGAACGACGCGCCGGTCGCCGGTGGCGGCGAAGGCGGTCGCGCGTCCTTTCTGAATCAGGCATCCGCGCGTGACGGACAGCGCGTCGTAATACTTCAGATACGCCATCGACGTCGAATGCTCGGTGAGCCACAGGTGCTTGACCGCCTTCTCCCACAGCGGATAGGCTTCGGTCACGTCAAAGTAGACATAGGGTTCAAAGCCCTGCGCGTCCTCCCAGTTTTCCGCGCACAGGAAGGAGCGGATGGGCGCGGGCGCGAGCCCATCCAAGTCAAAGGTGGGCAGCGACGCGAAGAAAATCGCGTTGTCGGTGATGCGGTGCGCTTCCACGTGATCCTTGTGGATGGAGTTCTTCCAGTGATACAGCACCGCGTCCACCTGCTTTTCGCGCATCAGGCGCGCCAGCCGCAATTCGATTTCCGGGCTGTCGCGCAGCTCGCCGTCGGGAATGTCGAACACGATGGATTCGCCGCCCAGCTCCCTGGCGAACTTCCGCGCGGATTCCACGTTGCGCGGGCGGAATTCCTCGGGCGTTGTGCCCGCCGGACAGCCGCGCTCGCCCGCGGTCAGGTCGACCACGATGATTTTGTCGCCCTGCTGCGCGTGCTTTGCCAGCAGCATGCCCATTGTAAGCTGCGCGTCGCCCGTGTGCGCGCCGACCGCCATAATGACCTTGCGATTTCCGTCCATGGTTCAGGCCTCCTTTTTCATGATCGCGAACGTGCGGCGCACCTCGAAGCCGGTGTGGCGGTACAGCCGCTGCGCGTGGTTGTCGATGCCGGTAAACAGCGTGGAGAACTGCGCGCCCTCCTTGATGAATTCGCGCATCAGGTCGTTGAAGAGGACCGTGGCGACGCCCCTCTGGCCGTACAGCGGGTCGACGCAGATGCCGGTGAACCAGCCGCGCCCGGAGGGCTCCCTGTCCACGGGGCCGGTGAAGCCGATGATGTGGTTCTGATATACGCCGGCCAGAATCACGCGCGGATGCGCGGCGGTCGTTTCATCCTGAAGCACCTTGCGCCAGTATTCGCTGCCCACGCGATCGCACATGCCGTCGAACTCGCATTGCAGGGATACGTCGTACCGGCCGGTGTAAATGCCCTCGGAAAGCAGGCGCTGCCGCGTCGCCTCCACCTCGGGCCGGTACTTGTAGTCCTTCAGGTTCAGATACATCGACACCTCGCGGTGCGCGTCGGCGTAGCCGTACTTCAGAAGGAAGGGATAGCCCGCGCAGTCCACGTCCGTGCCGGGGGCGTTGTTGTGGTCGTGTCCCGGCGTGCCCGGGATGAACCACGGCAGGTTCACGGGATTGTTTCCGCTGGAAACGAAACTCTTCTTACCCGCCGCGCGGAACGCGTCCTCAAGCGCCGCGAGCAGCGCGCCGCCGATTCCGCGCCGGCGCATGTCCGGCCGCACGAAGATGGCCGTCAGATAGCCCGGCGTGTTCTCGCGCGTCTCGCCGGGGAGAAACTCCTTTTTCTCCGCGCCGGTGATGAAGCCGACGATTTCGCCGTTTTCCTCGCACACGAAGTCATAGGTTCCGTCGTAGTTTGGATTACGCTCGAACAGGCGGGCGAACGCCTCGTCGTTCAGGGGCTTGTAAACGACCTCGCCGGACAGGCAGCTGTCGTTCCACAGGGCGAACAGGGCGGGACGATCCGCCGGGAGAGCCTTGCGAATCCGCATGCCGATGCCTCCTATTCGTACAGATAATATTTCTCGCTGCGGCGTTTAAAATCCTCCACGAGCGGACGATGTTTTTTAATCACCTCCGCAGCGCTCAGGCCGCCCGCGCGGAATTCGTCCGTGCCGAGCAGAAGATTCGTGCCCGCCAGCGCCGAGGGATCGTCCGAGAGGAATTTCGCGTCGCGCGGATACAGATCAAGAATGGCTTCCAATAAATAGAGTCCGGCGGCAAACGCGTCGGCTTCGCCGGAGGCAAGGAACAGCCGCGCGCCCTGACAGGCCTCGCCATTCCACTTGGAGGTGGTGGGCGTGAAATACGCGGGCATGAAGCCGACGCCCGGCAGGTTCAGCGCCCGCATGCGCGCGGTCAGCCGCACCGCGTCGATGAACGGCGCACCGACCACGTAAAACGGCGTCGTCGTGCCCCGTCCCTCCGACAGGTTCGTGCCCTCGAAGATGCAGGTTCCAATGTAGACAAGCGCGGTGTGCGGCGTGGGAATGTTGGGCGACGGCGGCGCCCACGCCGCGTCGGTGTCCTCCCACAGCATGCCGCGCTTCCAGCCGGTCAGCGGCACGACGGTCAGGTCTACGTCCAGCTTCAAATGATCCTTCACAAACCGGGCGAACTCGCCGATCGTAAGCCCGTAGCGCGTGGGAACGGCATATTCGCCCACGAACGAATGGAAACGCTCGTCCAGCAGCGTGCCCTGCACCGTGCGGCCGCCGATGGGATTGATGCGGTCGAGCACCACGATGGGCTTGCCCGCGCGGGCGCAGGCGATCATCGCAAAGGCGAGCGAACAGATATAGGTATAAAACCGTGCGCCCACGTCCTGTAAATCCACAACGAACACGTCGATTTCGGAGAGCATCTCCGGCGTGGGCATCTTCGTGTCCCCGTACAGGGAGAAGACCGGCAGGCCCGTCGCCGCGTCTGTCTCCTGATCGATGTGTGCGCCCGCGACGACGCTTCCGCGAATGCCGTGCTCGCAGGCAAACAGCGCCGTCAGGCGGTAGTTCGCGTGAAGAATGTCGATCGTGCTGGTGAAGGTGGAGTCGAAGCCGCAGGGATGGGTCAGAAGACCGATGCGGCGGCCGTTCAGCGCGTCGTGCGCCAGCTTCAGGTTGTCAAGGCCGCTTCGGACGTGGACTTTCATGGAAAACCGTCTCCTTTCACATTTCGAAAAGTGAGATGGGACTGTTCCCTTCCATTATAACATAAAAATGCGTTTTGTGCACTCAATTTCCTGTGGACTCTTGCTTTTCTTTTGTGGTTTGAGTTAAAATATAAACAAACGACAAAGGAGACGATGCGCCATGCTCATCGGAATCGACGGCGGCGGAACGAAAACCGCGCTGGTGCTCGCGGAGGAAAACGGAAGGCTGCTGAATACCGTAAAGGGATTGGGCAGCAATCCGGCGGACATTGGTCTTGAAGAATGCGAAAACAGACTTCGGTCTGAATTAGACGAACTGCTGCGCGGCTTCGGCGGCCGGGAAGCGACGGTGGACAGCGTGTATGCCGGAATCGCCGGAAGCGCGAACGAAAGGACGAAGGCGGCGGTGGGCGAGATTCTCCGGCGGCTGCTTCCGAATGCGCGCAGGGTGGACAACGGCAGCGACGCGTTCAACGCGCTGTACGGCGAAGCCGAGGAGGGCATCGCGCTGATCGCGGGCACGGGCTCGTCGGCGTTTGTGCTGACGAAGGACGGCTCGCATCAGGTGGGCGGCTGGGGCTATCTGGTGGACGACGCGGGCAGCGGCTTCCGCGTGGGCGCGGACGCGCTGAAGGCGGCGTACCGTTCCTATGACGGCCGCGGCGAAAAGACGAAGCTTGAGGAACTGTGCGCGCGCCGGCTGGAGCTGCCGCTGGGCGAAGCGATTCCGCGCATCTATGAGGGCGGCAAGCGGTATATCGCCACATTTTCCTTCGCCGTGCTGGAAGCGGCGCACGCCGGGGACGCGATTGCGGAGGGGATTCTCTCGGACGCGGCGAACGCGCTGGCCGATCACCTGCGCGCCTGCCTGCGGTTTGTTTCCGCGCGCCCTGCGGTGGCCGTTGTGAGCGGCGGCCTGATTGAAAATGACGAAATTCTTGAAAGGGTGCGCGCGGCGCTGGGCGCTCAGAAAAACGACGTGCAGCTCGTGCGGCCGGACGTCGCGCCGGTGTATGGCGCGCTGGTCAAAGCCGCGCGCAACGCGGGCGTGCCGATTACGGAGACGTTCCGCGAGAGCTTTAAGAGGGATTATCACCTGTAGGAGGGTACATATGGATTACGGAAGACTGGATACCGAAAAAACGAATGCGCGCAGCGAGCATCTGGATCAGATGAGCGCGCTTGAAATCGTGACGCTGATGAACGAGCTGGACGCGGGCGCGCTGGCGGCGGTGCGCTGTTCACTGAGCGAGATTGCCCGCGTGGCGGAGGAAGCCGCGGCGCGCATCCCGGCGGGCGGCCGGCTGATTTACATGGGCGCGGGCACGTCGGGGCGGCTGGGCGTGCTGGACGCGAGCGAATGCCCGCCGACGTTCGGCGTGCCGGACGGCATGGTGGTGGGCATCATCGCGGGCGGCGACGTCGCGCTGCGCACGGCCGTGGAGGGCGCGGAGGACAGTGAAGCGCTGGCCATGGAGGAGCTGGACAGGCTGCGCGTGTGCGCGAAGGACGTGGTTGTGGCCATTTCCGCCAGCGGAACCGCGCCGTATTGCGTCGGCGCGCTGAAGAAGGCGCGGGAAGCGGGCGCGCTGCCCGTGTCCATGTGCTGCAACACGGGTGCGAAGCTGTCCGGCTATGCCGACATTGCCATTGAAATGCCCACCGGCGCGGAGGTGCTTTCCGGAAGCACGCGTCTGCGCGCCGGAACGGCGACCAAGCTGGCGCTGAACATGATTTCAACGGCCTGCATGGTGCGCATGGGCAAGGCGTATAAAAACCTGATGGTCGACGTGCGCGCCACGAACACCAAGTTGAAGGACCGCGCCGTGCGCATCGCCATGAAGGCGATGAATGTGCAGCGCGCCGAAGCGGAAGCGCGTCTGGCGGCAGCGGACGGCAACATCAAGTGCGCCATCGTGATGAAGGAAACCGGCGCGAGCCGCGACGCGGCGATGGCGGCGCTTGAAAAGGCGCAGGGCTTCACGCGCAGGGCGATTGAAGCGCTCGGCTGAGGGAGCTGCGCGTTGGACAGAGCGTCTGGCAATGTCAAGTAAGCTGTCGTGATGAAGGAAACCGGTGCAAATCGTGACGCGGCGATGGCGGCGTTCGAAAGGGCACAGGGCTTCACGCGCAAGGCGATCGAAGCGCTTCGCTGAGGATTTTGTGTGAGAAGTGCGGTTGTCCGAACGGCGATGGATGCGGAGAGCATCGAGCGTCAGGCGGCGGTGCCGAATGCGTCGAGGGAACCGCTGCGAACCGCGCTCGAAAGGGCGCAAGGTGATTGAAGCGCTCGGCTGAGTCAGCTTCACGCGGAAAACAGAGCGTCCGTCCGGCGGAATTCGTCAGGCGGGCGTTTTGCGAGCAAGGGTTAACGGGATTATGCTTGCCCCTCGGGGGCAGGGGCGCTTACAATGGCTTTTGACAAAACACAGGAGAAGAGCGTATGCAGCGTTTGGACAGACAGAGCAATGGCATTACCGACGGCGTGATTTGGAAGCAGCTTCTGAAATTCTTCCTGCCGATTATGCTCGGCACGTTTTTTCAGCAGCTGTACAACACGGTGGACGCCATCGTGGTCGGCAATTTCGCGGGCAAGGAAGCGCTGGCCGCGGTGGGCGGCTCCGCGTCGCGCATACTGGATCTGGTGATCGGCTTCTTTACCGGCCTCGCTTCGGGCGCGACGGTCATCGTGTCGCAGGTCTACGGCGCGAAGGACGAGCAGAACGTGTCGCGCTCCGTGCACACGGCGATGCTGCTGGCGCTGGGCGGCGGCGCGATCATGACGGTGATCGGTCTTCTGATTTCGCCCACGCTGCTGGTGTGGATGAAAACGCCGCCGGATACGATGGCACAGTCGCGCGACTATGTGGACATCGTGTTCATGGCGATGATTCCGGGCATGGTATACAACGTCGGCTCGGCGGTTTTGCGCGCCGTGGGCGATTCCCGGCGGCCGCTGTATTTCCTGATTGCCGCGTGCCTGACCAACATCGTGCTCGACGTTCTGTTTGTGGTCGTCCTTCCGGTTGACGATGTGAAGGGCGTGGCTATCGCGACGTCGCTTTCGCAGGTGGTCAGCGCGATACTGGTGTGCGCGTCGCTGATGCGCACGAAGGAATGCTATCGTCTGGAGCTGAAAAAGCTGCGCACGAACCTGAAGCTGCTCGGTCAGACGATTCGTATCGGCCTGCCGACGGGTCTGCAGTCGATCATGTACGCGGTGTCCAACATCATCATTACCACGTCCATCAACACCTTCGAAACCGACGCCGTGGCGGCGTGGGTCACGCTTAGCAAGGTGGACGCGATGAACTGGATGATCGTGAACGCGTTCGGCATCGCGGTGATGACGTTCGTCGGGCAGAACTACGGCGCGGGGCGCTATGACCGCGTGCGCCGGAGCATGAAAACCTGCCTGATGATGGCGATGGGCACGTCGATTCTGTTCGGTGCGGTTTTTGCGCTGTTCGGGAGAACGCTGTTCGGTCTCTTTAATAAGGACGAGGATGTGCTGAAGCTGGCGGTACTGATGATGATGTACATGGCGCCCAGCTACTGGCTGTACGGGCCGATCGAAATCATCTCCGGTTCGCTGCGCGGCATGGGGGATACGCTGATTCCCACGATCATCACGGCAGTGGGCATCTGCGCGCTGCGCGTGGTGTGGCTGCTGCTCGTCGTCCCGGCGAAGCACGAAATCGGCATGGTGTGCGTCAGCTATCCCATCTCGTGGGCGCTGACGTCGCTTGCGTTCATCTTCTACTATCGCCGCTTCCGCGCGCGCAGGCTCAGCGCGGGAATGATGGATCGGTGAGCGGACGCTCGTAGCAGAAGAAATTCTCTTCATATTTATATACCTCGCCGCACCGGGAAAAGCCCAGCTTTTCATACAGCCGGATGGCGGCGAGGTGATTTTTGTCCACGGCCAGCCGCGCGGCGCGAAAGCCCTCCGAGGAGAGAATTTTGAGCACATCGGAAAGGAAGCGCGCGGCGAGCCCCTGCCCCTGAAGGTCGGGACGCACGCACACGCGGGCGAGCATCACCGGGCGGTCGTTCAGCTGCCACGGAATGCCGTCGTCCGCCCACAGGGAATGGGCGAGCGCGGAAACGGCAGCCAGCGGCTGACCGTTTTCTTCTATTATTATATAGACGGCTTCGCCTGCGAGGTCGTCCGAGAGGATTTCCGCGTTCGGGTAGTCCGCGTTCCACGTGCAGAAGGGCAGGCCGACGCAGGAGGCGTACAGCGACAGAAGGCGGGCGGAATCACGCGCGTCGGCACGCCGCAGGGTCATGGAAAACACCTCGCTTGGCCCGTTTTTCGGTTGGGGCTTCATTATAGCACGCGGCACGGCTCGAAACCGGGCGAAACGAAGGTTATTTTTTGATGAAGTCGGGCGCAGAGACGGCATTTCGCAGAATCATAACTTGCATAACCGGGGGTATAGGGGTATAATTGATGTGTTGCGTGTGGGTGAGCTATGCTTATCTGCCGGAGAGGCTGGCTGAAAAACGCCCCGCGCGGCAAGGGATGAACCGGGAGGTTGCGTTTTTCCGCGCATTCATGCGGATGAACGCAGGAAAAACGGTAATTTCCGGGGACCAGTCCGACAATCGGGCGACGGCTCATGCGCCGTCGAAAAATTGATACAGGGCACGCCCGGCAGCGTGTGCATGAGTCCAAGAAGGAGGAAACCCAAGAAATGGCAAGCCAGAAAATCCGCATCAAGCTGAAGGCCTATGAGCACGAGCTCATCGACCAGTCCGCGGCCCGCATCGTGGAAACCGCCAAGCGTAACGGTTCCCGCGTCTCCGGCCCGATCCCGCTGCCCACGGAGAAGGAGATCGTCACCATCCTGCGTTCTCCCCACAAGCACAAGGACAGCCGCGAGCAGTTCGAACTGCGCACCCATAAGCGCCTGATCGACATCCTTCAGCCCACCCCCAAGACGATCGACGCCCTCACCAAGCTCGATCTTCCGGCCGGCGTGGAAATCGAAATCAAGCTGTAAACCAACTCGGAGGTGTAACAATGAAGAAGGCAATTCTCGGCAAAAAGATCGGCATGACCCAGATCTTCCTGAGCGATGGTCGTCTGGTGCCGGTCACGGTCGTCGAAGCCGGCCCCTGCACTGTCACGCAGGTCAAGACGGTGAAAACCGACGGCTATGAGGCGGTTCAGGTCGGTTTCGGAGAGCTCGCGGAGAAGCGCGCTCAGAAACTGAAGAACAAACCCGAGCTCGGCCACTTTGCAAAAGCGGGCGTTCCCGCCACTCGTTATCTGCGCGAACTTCGCCTGGACGACATCACCCCCTACAAGGTGGGCGATCAGATCAGGGCTGACGTGTTCGCCGAGGGCGACAAGGTTGACGTTTCCGGCACCAGCAAGGGCCACGGCTACACGGGCGCGATCCAGCGCTGGAACCAGCACACCGGCCCCATGGCGCACGGTTCCAAGTATCACCGCGGCGTCGGCTCTCTGAGCGCGAACTCCGATCCGTCCCGCGTGTTCCCCGGCAAGCACATGGCCGGACAGTATGGCTGCGAAAAGGTCACCGTCCAGAATCTGGAAGTGATCCGCGTGGACGCCGAGCGCAACCTGCTCCTCATCAAGGGCGCACTGCCCGGAGCGAACGGCTGCCTGCTCGCCATCCGTGACTCGGTCAAGGCCTGATTTTATCTGGAAGGAGGACGCAAACATGCCTACTGTTAAAGTACTGAATATGCAGGGACAGGACGTCGGCTCTGTAGAGCTGTCCGAGGCCGTTTTCGGCGCGGAAGTCAATGTTTCTGCCATGCATACGGTTGTCCGCGCGATTCTGAACGCGAAGCGCCAGGGCACCCAGTCCGCGAAGACCCGCACGGAAGTGCGCGGCGGCGGACGCAAAATCTATCGCCAGAAGGGCACCGGCAACGCGCGCCATCATGGCCGCCGCGCGCCGCAGTTCACCCACGGCGGCATGGTCTTCGCCGTGAAGCCCCGCTCCTACCGCATGTCCGTTCCGCGCAAGGTTCGCCGCCTCGCCATGGTTAGCGCGCTGACCAGCAAGGCCGTGGAGAACGAGATCATCGTTCTGGACAAGATCGAGCTGGCTGAAGCCAAGACCAAGTATGTCGCTCAGATGCTCAAGGCCGTTAACGCCGCCAAGAAGGCGATGATCGTGACCGCGGACGCCGACACCAGCGTGGTGCGCGCCGGTTCCAACATCGAAGGCGTGAAGGTTTCCCACGTCGGCATGCTGAACGTTGTGGACATCCTCGGCTACACGAGCTTCATCGTCACCAAGGACGCCATCAACAAGCTCGAAGCGCTTTATGACGACACCGTCGAAGCCGCCAGCGAGGAGGTTAACGGATAATGAAGACTGCATATGACATCATCGTTCGTCCGGTCCTCACCGAAAAGTCTTACGACACCATCGCGGACAAGAAGTACGTCTTCGTAGTGGACATCCACGCCAACAAGACGCAGATCAAGGCCGCGGTCGAAGAGATCTTCGGCGTGAAAGTCGATTCCGTCAACACCCTTCGCACGATGGGCAAGATGAAGAGACAGGGCCGCACGCAGGGCAGAACCCCTGAAATCAAGAAAGCTTACGTGACGCTCAAGAAGGACTCCAAGCCCATTGAGTTCTTCGAGGGCATGGCGCAGTAATAGGGAGGTCAAGCAAATGGGAATTCGCGTTTATAAGCCTACCTCGCCTGCAAGGCGCTTCATGTCGGTGCTTACGTTCGACGAGCTCACCAAGAAAGAGCCCGAGCGCTCCCTGACCACCGACCTGCGCCACAAGGCTGGCCGCAACGCCTCCGGTAAAATTACCGTTCGCCACCAGGGCGGCGGAGCGCGTCGCAAGTACCGCATCATCGACTTCAAGCGCAACAAGGACGACATCCCCGCGAAGGTTGCCGCCATCGAGTACGATCCCAACCGTACCTGCTTCATCGCTCTCTTGGTTTACGCCGACGGCGAGAAGAGATACATCCTCGCGCCTCTGGACCTGAAGGTTGGCGACACCGTGATGAGCGGCGTCAACGCCGACATCAAGCCCGGCAACTGCCTGCCGCTGGCCAACATCCCGCTGGGCACCCTGATCCACAACGTTGAGATCAAGGTAGGCAAGGGCGGCCAGATGGTTCGCGCTGCCGGCGCCGCCGCGCAGGTCATGGCCAAGGAAGGCGCGTTCGCGCAGATCCGCCTGCCCTCCGGCGAAGTCCGCAAGGTGTCCATCAACGCCCGCGCTTCCATCGGATCGGTTGGCAACACCGAGCACGAGAACGTGCGCATCGGTAAGGCTGGCCGCCAGCGTCATCTGGGCATTCGCCCGACCGTCCGCGGCGTTGTCATGAACCCCGTCGATCACCCGCACGGCGGCGGCGAAGGCCGTTCTCCGGTCGGTATGCCCGCTCCGATGTCTCCGTGGGGCAAGAAGACGCAGGGCGTCAAGACCCGCAAGCATCGCAAGTACTCCGACAAGATGATCGTCAAGAGGGCCGGCAAGCGTTAAGCCGGACGCCGATGGAAGGAGGCAAACCACCTAATGAGCAGATCTGTTAAAAAAGGCCCGTTCATCCAGGAAGCGCTGTACAAGCGCGTGCTGGAGCTCAATAAGAGCGGCGAGAAGAAGGTTCTGAAGACCTGGTCCCGCGCGTCTACGATCTTCCCGGAATTTGTTGGACACACTGTCGCCGTACACGACGGCCGCAAGCATGTTCCGGTTTATATCACTGAAGATATGGTCGGTCATAAGTTCGGCGAATTCGCCCCCACCCGTACTTTCAGGGGTCACGCCGGCGAAAAAGCGTCCGCCCGCAAGTAACGGTAAAGGAGTGAATGACGAATGGCAACACGCATGAAGGAAAAAGCTGCCGCGCGTAAAGCAAACGCGGATAAGCGCCCGCACGCGATCGTCAAAAATGTCCGCATTTCTTCCCGCAAGGTGAAAATCGTCATTGATCTGATCCGCGGCAAGAAGGCTGACGAAGCGCTGGCGATCCTGATGTATACGCCCAAGGCGGCGGCCCCCGTGGTTAAGAAGCTGCTGGAAAGCGCCATCGCGAATGCGGAGAACAATCTCAGCATGAACCGTGACGACCTGTATGTCGCCGAGGTTTACGCCAACCAGGGCCCGACCTACAAGCGCTACTGGGCCCGTTCGCACGGCCGCGCAGACGTGATCCTCAAGAGGACCAGTCATATTACCGTCGTGCTCGACCAGGTGAAGTAAGGGAGGCAACAAAATGGGTCAGAAAGTTAATCCCCACGGCGCGCGCGTCGGTGTCATCCTGGACTGGAGCACCAAATGGTACGCGGGCAAGAAGGATTTTTCCAACAACCTGATTGACGATTACAAGCTGCGCAACTGGCTGAAGGACAAGCTGAATGCCGCCGGCATCTCCCACATCGACGTGGAGCGCACCGGCGAGACCATCGGCGTGAACATCTTCACCGCCAAGCCTGGCATCGTCATCGGCAAGGGCGGCAAGGACGTCGAGGTTCTCAAGAAGGAAATTCAGGAGTTCACCGGCAAGGAGAACGTTCGCCTGAACATCCTCGAGATCAAGAACCCGGAATGCGACGCTCAGCTGGTCGCCGAGAACATCGCTCAGCAGCTTGAAAAGCGCGTATCTTTCCGCCGCGCCATGAAGCAGACCATCGGCCGCGCCATGAAGGCCGGCGCGAAGGGAATCAAGACCACCGTTTCCGGCCGTCTGGGCGGCGCCGACATCGCCCGTTCCGAAGGCTATCACGAGGGCTCGATCCCGCTGCAGACCCTGCGCGCGAACATCGATTACGGCTTCTCCGAGGCCAAGACGACCTACGGCCGTATCGGCGTGAAGGTCTGGATTTACAAGGGACAGGTTCTGCAGAAGGCCCTCAAGGCCCAGAAGGCAGCCCCCGCTCCCCGCAAAGTTGAAGGAGGGAAATAAGCAATGCTGATGCCCAAGAGAGTTCTGCACCGCAAGCAGATGCGCGGTCGCATGAAGGGAAAGGCCCAGCGCGGCAATTTCCTCGCGTACGGTGAATACGGCCTTGTGGCAACGCAGCCCGGTTGGATCACCTCCAATCAGATCGAGGCCGCTCGTCAGACGATGACCCGTACCACGAAGCGTGGCGGCAACGTCTGGATCAAGATTTTCCCGGACAAGCCCGTAACCGCGAAGCCGGCCGAGACCCGAATGGGTTCTGGTAAGGGCGCGCCCGAGTACTGGGTAGCCGTTGTGAAGCCCGGACGCGTGCTGTTCGAAATGGGCGGCATCGATGAAGCCACCGCGAAGGAAGCGCTTCGCCTGGCTGGCCACAAGCTCCCGATCAAGACCAAAATCATTTCCAAGGAAACGCAGGCGGGTGGTGAAGAGCAATGAAGAATGACATCATGAAGACCCTTATGGAGAAGTCCACTCTGGAGCTCGACACCGAACTCAAGAACAAAAAGAGCGAATTGTTCAACCTTCGCTTCCAACTGGCCACCGGTCAGCTTCAGAACACTGCCGCGATCCGTTCCTGCAAGAAGGATATCGCGCGCGTTAAGACCATCCTCCGTCAGCGCGAGCTGACGAAGGCCTAATGGACGCGAAAGGAGGAGCTGTAATGTCCGAGCAGAGAGGCATTCGCAAGGAGCGCGTCGGAGTTGTGGTTTCCGATAAGATGGACAAGACCATCGTCGTCGAGATCCGTACCCGTGTAAAGCATCCGCTGTATGGCAAGATCATGAACCGCACCACCCGCTTCAAGGCGCATGACGAGAACAATGAGTGCGGCATCGGCGACACCGTTCGCGTGATGGAGACCCGACCGCTGTCCAAGGATAAGAATTGGAGACTGGTCGAAATCGTCGAAAAGGCGAAGTAAGCCCGTCTATTTCAACAGGAGGAAAACACAATGATTCAGCCGCAAACCAGACTTAAGGTTGCAGATAACAGTGGCGCGAAAGAAATCATGTGCTTCCGCGTATTGGGCGGCTCATTCCGCCAGAGCGCAGGCGTCGGCGATGTCATCGTCGCCAGCGTGAAGACCGCCAATCCCGGCGGCGCCGTAAAGAAGGGCGAGGTCGTCAAGGCCGTTATCGTCCGCACGCGTAAGCAGTATCGCCGTCCCGACGGCTCGTACATTCGTTTTGACGATAACGCGGCCGTCATCATCAACGATCAGAAGCAGCCCAAGGGCACCCGTATCTTTGGGCCCGTGGCTCGTGAGCTCCGCGAAAAGGATTATATGAAGATCGTTTCGCTCGCTCCCGAAGTGCTGTAATGGAGGTGCACGATCATGAATGTTAAAACCGGTGACACCGTCGTCGTCATCTCCGGTAAGGATAAGGGCAAGCAGGGAAAGATCCAGAAGTCGTTCCCGGCGGTCGAAAAGATCATCGTCGAGGGCGTCGCGATGGTGAAGAAGCATCAGAAGCCCCGTGGACAGGGCATGCCGGGCGGCATCGTTGAGAAGGAAGCCGCGATCCCTGCCTGCAAGGTCATGCTTGTTTGCCCCTCTTGCAAGAAGGCTACCCGCGTCGGCCATAAGTTCATCGAGCGCGAGGGCAAGAAGCCCCAGAAGGTCCGCGTATGCAAGAAGTGCGGAGCAGCCTTTGACAATTGATGAAGGAGGAAAAGCAAGTGGCCAGACTGCAAGATAAATATCGCAGTGAAGTCGTTCCTGCTCTGAAGCAGAAGTTCGGCTACACGAATCCCATGGAGATTCCGAAGCTGGAAAAGATCGTCATCAACATGGGCCTGGGCGATTGCAAAGACAATTCCAAGTCCCTGGAGCTGGCGGTATCCGAGCTTTCCACCATCGCCGGTCAGAAGCCCCTGGTGACCAAGGCCAAGAAGTCCATCGCAAACTTCAAGGTGCGTGCCGGCCAGAACGTCGGCGCCAAGGTTACCCTGCGCGGCCAGCGTATGTATGAGTTCGCGGACAAGCTCGTTTCCATCGTGCTGCCCCGCGTTCGCGACTTCCGTGGCGTGTCCCCCAAGGCCTTCGACGGCCGCGGTAACTACGCTCTGGGCGTTCGCGAGCAGCTGATCTTCCCCGAAATCGAGTACGATAAGGTTGAGAAGATCCGCGGCATGGAAATGATCTTCGTAACTACCGCGAAGACCGACGAGGAAGCCAAGGAACTGCTGTCCCAGCTGGGCATGCCGTTCTCGGCTTGATGCAAGGAGGATATTCAGCGTGGCTAAGACAAGCTTGAAAATTAAGCAGGCCAGAGAACCGAAGTTCTCTACCCGCGCCTACACCCGCTGCCGTATCTGCGGTCGTCCCCATTCGGTGCTTCGCAAGTACGGTGTGTGCCGCATCTGCTTCCGGGAACTGGCTTATAAGGGCCAGATCCCCGGCGTGAGAAAGGCTAGCTGGTAAGCTGGGCAAAACGGAAGGAGGTAAAACAATGCTTTGCAACGATCCCATCGCGGATATGCTGACCAGAATCCGCAATGCCCTGATTGCCAGACATGAAACCGTGACCATTCCGGCTTCCAACATGAAGAAGTCGATCGCCCAGATCATGCTGGACGAAGGTTATGTGAAGTCCGTCGATTATATCGACGACGGCCTGCAGGGCCAGATCAAAATCGTCCTGAAGTACGCTCAGGGCAAAGAGTCCGTTATCAAGGGCCTTAAGCGCATCTCCAAGCCCGGACTGCGCGTGTACGCCAAGAACGAAGAGATCCCGAAGGTACTGGGCGGTCTGGGTATCGCCATCATCTCTACGTCCAAGGGTGTCATGGCCGACAAAGAAGCTCGCAAGGCCGGCGTCGGCGGCGAAGTTCTGGCATACATCTGGTAATAAGTGGAGGTGCAATCAATGTCTCGAATTGGTAAGCTCCCGATCCAGATACCGTCCGGAGTCACTGTTACGGTTTCCGACGATCATGTCGTGACCGTCAAGGGACCCAAGGGTACGCTGGCGCAGAGTGTAAATAATCAGATGGGTCTTGAGATCAAGGACGGCATCATGCACGTGACTCGCCCCAACGATCTGAAGCAGTTCCGCGCGATGCATGGTCTGTACCGTGCCCTGATCCACAACATGGTTGTTGGCGTGACCACTGGTTTCACCAAGAACCTGGAGCTGGTCGGCGTCGGTTACCGCGCGCAGGCGGACAATCCTTCTCAGCTCACGATCAACATCGGCTTCAGCCATCCCGTGGTTGTCAAGGCGCCCGAGAACGTAACGTTCGCGACGCCTACGCCGAACAAGATCACCGTCAGCGGCATCGATAAGCAGGTCGTCGGCGAAATCGCCGCCGAGATCCGCGCGATCCGTAAGCCTGAGCCGTATCACGGCAAGGGCATCCGCTACGAGAATGAGGTCGTGCGCCATAAGGAAGGCAAGGCCGGCAAGAAATAAGTAAAGGGAGGGTATCGCAATGTTCAATAAGCGGGATAGAAATGAAGTCCGCGTGATCCGCCATGAGCGTGTTCGCAAAAAGATCAGCGGTACGCCCGAGCGTCCGCGCCTGTGCGTCTACCGTTCCAACGCGCACATCTACGCCCAGATCATCGATGATACGAAGGGCAATACGCTTTTCGCCGCGTCCACGGTGGAGAAGGAAATCGCTTCTCAGATCGCGGAGATGGACAAGAAGGCTCAGGCGAAGCTCGTCGGTATGACCGTTGCTCAGCGCGCGGTTGCCGGTGGCGTCAAGGAAGTCGTGTTTGACCGTGGCGGATACATCTACACCGGTCGTGTAGCCCAGCTCGCTGCTGGCGCTCGCGAAGGCGGTCTGGACTTCTAATTGAGGGAGGAGCACGCAATGCAGCGCAGAGAACAAGTCAGCGAGTTCAAAGAGAAGCTTGTCTATATCAACCGCGTTGCCAAGGTCGTTAAGGGCGGCAAGAACTTCCGTTTCACCACCCTGATGGTCATCGGCGACGAAAAAGGCCGCGTAGGCTGCGGTATGGGCAAGGCCGTTGAAATTCCCGAAGCGGTTCGCAAGGGAATCGAAGACGCCAAGAAGCAGATGATCACCGTCGCCATGGATGGCACCACCATCCCGCACCAGGTTACCGGCGTGTTCGGAACCGGTCGCGTGCTGCTGATGCCGGCCCCCGAAGGAACTGGCGTTATCGCGGGCGGCCCCGTCCGCGCGGTCATCGAAGCCTGCGGCATCAAGAACATCCGCACCAAGTCGATCGGCTCCAACAACGCGGTCAACGTGGTCAAGGCCACGCTGGAAGGCCTGAAGCAGCTTCAGAGCGCCGAAGAGGTCGCCAAGCTTCGCGGCAAGACCGTTGAAGAGCTGCTGGGTTGAGGAGGGCGAAGACTATGAAGCTTAAGATCACACAGACGAAGTCCACCATCGCCTGCCTGAAGGATCAGATCGCCACGATTAAGGCGCTGGGCCTCCATCACATCGGCCAAACCGTTGTGAAGGAAGACAATGCGGCCATGCGCGGCATGATCTTCAAGGTGAAGCACATGGTGAAGGTCGAGGAAATCAACGACTAAGGAGGTCCGACATGAAACTTCATGAACTGAAACCCGCATTCGGATCGACTACCGCTCCCAAGCGCCTTGGCCGCGGTATTGGTTCTGGTCTCGGTAAGACCTCTGGTAAAGGTCACAAAGGCGCGAAGGCCCGTTCCGGCGGCGGCAAGCGGCCCGGATTCGAAGGCGGACAGATGCCCCTCACCATGCGTCTTCCGAAGCGCGGCTTCACTAACAAGTGGGCGACGGAATACGTGGCCATCAACGTGAGCGCCCTCAACATCTTTGAGGACGGAGACGTGGTGGGCCCGGTTGAGCTGATTCAGGCCGGCATCATCAAGAAGATTGAAGACGGCATCAAGATCATGGGCAATGGCGAACTCACGAAAAAGCTCACGGTACAGGCAATGAAGTTTACTGCTACCGCGAAAGAAAAGATCGAGGCGGCGGGCGGAAATTGCGAGGTGATCTAACATGTTTGAGACGCTCAAGAATGCATGGAAGATCATTGACCTGAGAAAGAAGATTCTGTATACCCTCGGTATGCTGCTTCTGTACAGGTTCCTGTGCTTTGTCCCGACTCCGGGCGTCGACACTGCAAACATCGCCAGTACCATCAACAACATCTCCCTTCTGAACTACATCAACTCCATGACGGGTTCAGACCTCGCGAACTACACCATCATGGCTATGGGCATCACCCCGTACATCAACTCCAGCATTATTATGCAGCTTCTGTGCGTGGCGATTCCCTCTCTGGAGGAGCTTAGCAAATCCGGCGAAGACGGACAGAAAAAGATCGCTCAGATCACCCGTTACGTCACCGTCGGCCTGGGCTTCCTCCAGGCCATCGCCCTGACGGTTGGCCTGAAGGCCAACGCCACCGGCGGCTTCTTCGGCCTGATCACCATCGGCTTCTGCCTCGCGGCCGGCACGGCTCTTGCCATGTGGATCGGCGAGCGCATTACCCAGAATGGTATCGGCAACGGCGTCTCCCTGCTGATCTTTGCGGGCATCATCTCCCGCTTCGCGATCGCAGTCGCGGGTTCCGTGCAGAACCTCTACGTCACCATCTCCAACGGCAGCTTCGGTTCCGTGATTTCCACCCTGGCCGTGCTGATCGTCAGCCTCGCGCTGATCGTCGGCGTCGTGCTGGTGGAGCTCTCCGAGCGCCGCATCCCGATTCAGTACGCCAAGCGTATGGTCGGCCGGAAGATGTATGGCGGCCAGAGCACGCACATCCCGCTGCGCCTGAATGCCTCCGGCGTTATGCCGCTGATCTTCGCCAGCGCCATCATGCAGTTCCCCGGAACGATTCTCGTGTTCTGGCCGCACAGCGCGGCCTATAAGTGGTGGAGCACCAGCGTAAGTCCCGTCAGCGTGCTGTACAACGTACTTTTCGCGGCGATGATTCTCGCTTTCACGTTCTTCTATTCCAGCATCTCTTTCAACCCCGCTGAAATGAGCAAGAACATCCAGCAGAACGGCGGCATGATCCCCGGCATTCGCCAGGGCAAGCCGACCACCGACTTCATCGCGAAGATCAACCATCGCATCACTCTCTTCGGCGCGTTCTTCCTTGCGATTCTGGCGCTTCTGCCGTCCATCGTGTACGGCATCGCCAGGGTGAACCTGCCCTTTGCGGCGTCTTCCCTGTTGATCGCGGTCAGCGTGGCTGTTGAAACGATGCGTCAGCTCGAATCCCAGATGCTCATGCGTCACTACAAGGGATTCCTGAAGTAAGAAATGAGGGTGGACCGAATGAAGCTTGTATTCTTAGGCCCTCCCGGAGCTGGTAAGGGGACGCAAGCCTCTATGGTATGTCAGAGGTTTGCGATTCCCCATATCTCCACCGGAGACATGCTCCGAGCCGCAATCGCAAATGGAACCGAAACCGGCATGAAGGCGAAGGTCTTCATGGACAGGGGTCAGCTGGTTCCCGACGAGGTTCTGATCGAGATGGTGCGCGAGCGCCTGAACGAGAAGGACTGCGAAAAGGGATTCCTTCTGGATGGGTTCCCGCGCACCGTTGATCAGGCCGAAGCGTTGGAAGGCATCGCCGCGCCCGACGTCGTTGTGGATGTGGACGTTGCCGACGAAAAGCTGCTCGACCGGCTCACAGGGCGAAGAGTATGTGAAAAATGCGGTGAATCATTCCACGTGGCGAAGATCGGCGACGCGAAGGTGTGTTCCCATTGCGGCGGCACGCTGATTCAGCGCGACGACGATAAGCCCGCTACGATCCGTAATCGTCTGGACGTGTACCACAGGCAGACCGCACCGCTGATTGATTACTATCGCGGCAAAGGCGCGCTTCGAACGGTAGACGGCGATCAGACCCCGGAAAAGGTATTCGAGGCGATTCTGGTCGTCCTCGGAGGCTGAAATGATTTACACCAAAAATCCTGCGCAGATTCAGAAAATGCGCGATGCTGGAAAGCTTCTCCATCAGGTGCTTGAACATCTGAAAACGATGATCAAGCCCGGCATGACGACCCTCGAAATCGACCGCGAAGCGGAGCGGATGATCCGCGCGGCGGGCGCGACGCCTTCCTTCAAAGGATTCGAAGGCTTCCCGTTCACCATCTGCGCAAGCGTGGATGAAGAGGTTGTTCATGGCTTTCCCAGCGATAAACCCCTGAGGGAAGGACAGCTCCTCAGCGTAGACTGCGGACTGATCCTGCACGGCTGGCAAGCGGACAGCGCATTCTCCGCCCCCGTAGGCAAGGCTTCCGACGAAGTGATGAAGCTTATGAAGGTCACGGAGGAATGCTTCTGGTTGGGTGCCAAGCAGGCCCGGGCCGGCAATCGATTGGGCGATATTGGCTGGGCGGTTCAGCAGCACGCCGAGGCAAACGGCTACGGCGTTATCCGCGACCTGACGGGTCACGGAATCGGCAGGGAAATGCACGAGGATCCGAGCGTACCCAACTACGGGAAACCGGGGCGGGGCGTACGGCTTGTGGCAGGCATGACCATCGCCATTGAGCCGATGATTTCGATGGGAGACTGGCGCGTATACGTGGCGGACAACGAGTGGAGCATTCTCACCCGCGACCACAGCGTATGCTCGCACTATGAGCACACCATCGCCATCACCGACGGCGACCCGGAAATCCTGACCCTGCCCGGAACAGTGCTTTCGGAGGATGCGTGATGAAGAAGGCGCCCATACTGACGGGATCCGTCGTGATCTCTACGGCCGGACGCGACGAGGGAAGAACCTTTCTGGTGGTGGATTCGCTCGACGAGCTGTATGTGCTCATTTCCGACGGAGACACACATAAGATGGAGAAACCCAAGAAGAAAAAGCGCAGGCATCTGAAGCTTGTAACCGAACCTGACAACGATATCGTAACCAGACTATCCAGTGGCCAGCCGGTATTCGATCATGAAGTGCGCCGATGGCTCTCGCGCGAGGAGGGGTAACAGATTGTCCAAGTCCGATGTAATCGAAGTTGAAGGCGTTGTCACCGAGTCTTATCCCAATGCCATGTTCGAAGTACAGCTGCCCAACGGTCATAAGATCCTGGCACATGTATCGGGCAAGATGCGCATGAATTACATTCGCATTTATCCCGGCGACAAGGTCACCATCGAGTTGTCACCGTACGACCTCACCCGGGGCCGTATCACCTGGCGCAGCAAGTCGTAATTCCGAAAGGAGGAAACAACGATGAAGGTAAGACCGTCCGTGAAACTGATCTGCGAAAAGTGCAAGATCATCAAGCGCAAGGGCCATGTAATGGTGATTTGCGAGAATCCCAAGCATAAGCAGAAGCAGGGCTGAGTAAGCCATAAGGAGCCGCCGCGAAATTCGCTGGCGGCTCCATTCATATACCGGGAAGGGGGATTAACGCTCTTGCGCGCCTTGCGAAGCTTCCGCGGAATGAGTCGCCCGAGGCGGAGCTTCTGCTTCACAAAGAAGCTTTGACGAGGGCGCTCCGCGTTTGGTTCTTTGTCAAATGTAGGGGTGAGGGCTGACGGCGAGCAGAATTCTTGCCCTGAAGGCACTGAAGTTTCTGAAGCCGAAGGCGAGGCGTTTGAGGGTTTTGATGGCGTTGTTGCAGCCCTCAGTAAATCCATTGGACAGGTGAATGTCGAATGCGTTCAGGATGTATGGCCGCCAGTTGGCGAGCATTCTGCGGCAGGGTTTGAACTCTGGAAGATTCAGCTGGTCGCAGGCGCCCAGCCAGAAGTCGAGCCGGTGTTCGGCTTCGGCTCGGGTAGATGCTGCCATGAAGTCGTAGAACGCCTCCTTGAGGGCGTATGCCTGCAAAAGCTGGTCGGAGAAGCGGAGCATCGCGATGGGCAAGCAGTAGTCTCCTTGAGCGTTTGAAATACTTCCGCTGCGCCTTGGGAAGCGCTTTCTGGAAGTTTCTGCGGACGTTTTCCATGGCTTCCGTACAATATCGCACCACGTGAAAGCGGTCGATAACGATTTTTGCGTTCGGAAGGAAAGCTTTCGCCGCGTCGCGGAAGCCGCGGTTCATGTCCATGACGACGTATTTTACCTCGTCGCGGTTAGGAAACGGGCGCAGGTAATCCTGAATCGTCTCCACGGTTCGCGATGGCAGGATGTCGAAAACACGGTGATTGAAGAGGGTCGGTGACAATGCACTGAAAGCGCTCTCCGCCGGCGTTACCCTTGAATTCGTCGAAGGAAACGGCTTCCGGAAGCCGTGATGGTTTCGAAACAGGCGCTATCTTCAGCACGCGCTGTACGCCGCTGATCGAAACGCCTGCGTCCTTTGCCGCGTCCTTCATGCTGCTGCGCCGGCGCAGCAGAGTCATGATTTTCTCGCCGGTTCGGTGGGTGAAGCGCATGTATCGACCGACAAATGTGTTCTGTTCGGCGAATCGCTTCCCGCAAACAGGGCAAACGTACCGCCGACGACGATACAGCAGCCGCAGCAGCTTTCCCCGCAGCTCCAGATCGCGCACCTGTCGAATGCGGTAATCGTGGACGCGTTCTGTCTCCGCGCCGCAGCACCTGCAGATCTGAGTACGCCGCTCCAACGAAATCTGCAAAACGATTTCCTTCTCCGATTCCTCCAGATTTTCGATCCGAACCCCTTCCATTTCCAGCAGTTTTGCGCTATAATCTTTCGTGGACAGAGTTTTTCCTCCTCAGGTTGTGGATTGTCGCATTTTCATTTTACCTGATCGGATTTACTTTGTCTATCTTTTTTGCCGATACCCCTACTTTTATTATAGAGCAATAATAAATTTGCGTGAGAAGCGAAACTATGGCGCCGGCAGAGGCGCGGAAAAGAGCATCGCAAGTTTTATCTGCCGTGTAAAGAAGGAACAGGCAGAAAAATTCAAGGCATACAATACGGATCTGGGAAAACCATCAAACGCTGTTTTGCGGGAGATTGTAATGAAATACATCGGAGAAAGCGATCGGGACACATAGAACCCCATCGGCGAATCCAATTTCTCATTTCCTCATAAGGTGTTCTGTTTGCAGACCGACTGTTCAAAAGGGCATAACGATGGCAAACAAAGGCAGAAGCGACCCGAATTCGTTAGGCGGATACACGAATTACGGCGAAAAGGGCAAGCGTTCCGGCAGGACGGAGCCAAACCTGTTCGGCGGATACACAACCTACGACACCAAGGAAGGAAAATCGGTCGAAGCGAACTCAATCTCTTTGGCGGCGGCTATACGCATTACGACGCGAACGGGAAGAAGATCGGCAGCAGCGAGCCGGGCTTTTTCGGCGGCTATACCAATTACGATGCAAACGGTCATAAGGTTGGCAGCAGCGAGCCGGGGCTTTTCGGCGGTTATACCAGCTATGATGCGAACAGGCACAAGACCGGCAGCAGCGCTCCCGGCCTATTTTCAACGCCCAGCAACGGCAGTTCCAAGTACACTGCGTCCGATTCGGCACATGCAGCGGCGAGGGCTGCTATATCGCGACCTGCGTCTACGGCTCCTATGGCGCGCCCGAGGTGCTGACGTTGCGGCGATTCCGAGATGAAATTCTGAAAAAGCATATGTTGGGCCGCATGTTCATTCGCTGCTATTACGCAATCAGCCCGTATCTGGTAAAATGGTTCGGGAAAAGCCAATGGTTCCGCCGCTTCTGGCGCAAACGGCTGGACGGGATGGTTGCGCGTCTGAATTTCCGCAAAAACCGAGCGTCCGAGGGATAAACCTTTAAATACGCGTAGAACCATGAAAGGCATAATTTCAGCACGCCATGAAGGATGAGGTCGCCATTTCGAATCTGGTCATCAGGTTGGAATAGAAAAAGCGCTTGCAAATTGATGGAAGATGGGGTAAGATGGAGTCACACGAGGGAGGGGAGAGCATGGGGCTTTGCAAGGGAGATTGCATCGGTCTGGCCGCGCCCAGTCATCTTGCGACGCGGGAGGGCTACGCGCCGGTCATTCAGGCGATGGAGGCGCGCGGGTATCGCGTAAAGACGGCGGAGAACATGTTTTCAAGCGCGTGGGGCTTTGCGGCTTCGGCGGAGGATCGCGCGCGGGACATCAACCAGCTGATTGCGGACGACGAGGTGAAGCTGATCTTCTTTGGCGGCGGTGAGGGAGGCGACGAGGTGATTCCGCTGATCGACTACGCTTCGGCCGCGGCGCATCCGAAAATGTGGCTCAGCTTCAGCGACGGAACCAGCGTTCTGTCGGCCATCAATCGCCGCGCGGGGCTGCCGGTGCTGTACGGGCAGTCGCCGAGCGGATTTGCGGAGCCCTCAGCCTATGACGCGGCCAACTTCCGCGCACACGTGGAGGAAGGATGCGCGCCCGCGCATCTGAAAAGCGGCGCATGGCGCACGGTGACGGGCGGAACGGCCAGCGGCACGCTTTCCGGCGGGTACTTGGACAATTATGTGTTTCTCGCGGCCAGCGGATGGATTGCGCCGAAGCCGGAGGAGGAATTCATTCTGGCGCTGGAGGAGCACGAAATGTTCTTCGGCGTCGAGCATGTGAGCGATTCCATCGGCCGTCTGGAGCAGACGCCGGTGATGCCGCACGTGCGCGGCATTCTGTTCGGGCACTATTCAGACCCGATGAACGAGCATCTTCTGTTCCGTCTGAAGGTGCTGGGGGAGAAGTGGGGCATTCCCGTGGCCTATACCGACGATTTCGGCCACGGCGTGAATCACGCGATTTTTCCGTTCGGCGCGCACGCGACGCTGGACACGGAAAACGCGGCGCTTTCCTATTCCTACAGGTAAGGTGCGCATGCCAGGAGAATTCCGGACGCATGGAGAAATCCGTGCGTTCTTTTTATGCCGCCGTGCGTGGAAAATCTGGAAGAGGACAAATGATGATACAGAAACACAAATGAGACGATTGTTTTTATATATCGAATGTGCTAAAATTCCCTTGCAAGTGGTCAAAAAAGTCGATGAAATTCTATGCAGCAAGCTGCAAATGGATGCGGATTGCGAAACGGAAGGAATGATGGGATGGTCGCGCAGAGAAAGCTTCCGAGCCGGGAGCGCCTGAGCTATCGATTCAGGCAGTACTGGCCCGCGTACATTCTTCTTCTGCCGGTGGTGGCGTGGTATATCATTTTCTGTTATGCCCCGATGGGCGGTCTGGTAATTGCCTTTAAAAAATACAGCGTGCTCGCCGGCATCGGCGCAAGCCCGTGGATTGGTCTCAAGAATTTCGAAAAACTGTTTACCTCGCAGGCCTTCTATCAGGCCATCAAAAACACCCTGATTCTCAGCGGACTGAACTTCGTGTTCGGCTTCCCGCTTCCCATCATTTTTGCCATCCTTCTGAACGAAATGCCGGGCGTGAAATATAAAAAGGTCGTGCAGACGGTCAGCTACCTGCCGCATTTCATTTCGTGGTCTGTGGCGGGCGGCCTTGTGTACATGCTGCTTTCGCCCAGCACCGGCGCGATTGCCGCGGTGGTGCGCGCCATGGGCGGCACGCCGCAGAACTACATCGGCATCAGCCGGTATTTCCGGCCGATCGTGGTGGTTTCGGACATCTGGAAGAGCATCGGCTGGAGCGCCATCATCTACATTGCCGCCATTACCTCGGTGGACGAGGAGCTGTATGAGGCGGCGACCATCGACGGCGCGGGACGCTTCGCGCGCATCTGGCACATTACGCTGCCGGGCATCCGCGGCATCATTTCCATCCAGCTGATTCTGACGGTGAGTAAAATTCTGAACGTAAGCTTCAATCAGATTTTCGTGCTGATTTCCGACCTGACGCTGGACGTCGGCGAAACCATCGACTACTACGTCTACCGCGTCGGTCTGGGTTCTACCAATAACATGAGTCTGGCCACCGCGTCGGGCATGTTCAAATCCGTAATCGGTCTGGTGCTGATCGTTGTGACCAACTATATCAGCCACAAGCTTACCGACGGGGAGGGAATCTGGTAATGAAAATTAAGAAAACCATGGGTGACCACGCGTTCAATGCCATCACCTATATCGTGATGACGTTCGTGCTGGTGGTCACGCTGTACCCGTTCTGGTATGTGGTGGTCGGCTCCGTGTCCAGCATGGCGCACCTGATCAAAAACGGCTTCGTGCTGTGGCCGGACGGCCTTCATCTGGACGCGTACGAGCAGGTGTTCCGCAACGATCTGGTGCCCGTGGCCTACCGCAACACGCTGATCGTCACGCTGGGCGGCACGGCGCTGAGCATGCTGCTGACCATTCTGGGCGGCTTCGTGCTTTCGCTGAAAAAGCTGCCCGGGCGCGTGTTCTTCACGTTCTTCTTCGTGTTCACGATGATGTTCGGCGGCGGTCTGGTGCCCACCTTCCTCGTTGTCAGCCGGCTCGGCATGATTGATACGCTGTTTGCGCTGATCGTGCCCGGCGCCATCAGCACCTATAACATGATTCTGATGCGCAACTTCTTCGAGAGCGTTCCCGAAAGCCTGTATGAGGCGGCCTCCATCGACGGCGAAACGCTGCCGGGCTACGTGTTCCACATTCTGCTGCCGCTTTCCGGCGCGGCCATCGCCACGATCACGCTGTTCTACGCGGTGGGCTACTGGAACGACTACTTCAGTAGCATCATTTACATCCGCAACAATCGCCTGTGGCCCATGCAGACCGTGCTTCGTCAGGTGCTGCAGACGGCGCAGATGAACAACATGATGTACGACGACGCGAAGAAGGGCGTGGCCCCGGAAACGCTGAAGGACGCGATGATCGTCGTTACCATGATTCCCATTCTGTGCGTGTATCCCTTCGTGCAGAAGCATTTCGTCAAGGGCGTCATGATCGGCTCCATCAAGGGATAAACCCTGTGCTCCGCGCGGTGGATGTCGCGCAAAAATATAGAGGAGGAAGACCCATGAAAAAGATCCTGTCTCTGGTTCTGTCTCTGGCAATGCTGCTGACCAGCGCAGCGATGCCCGCTGTGGCGGAAGAAGAGCCCGTTGTTCTCAACGTGTTCTATGCCACCTCCCGCCCCATGAACGAGGCCACCAATCTGACCCGTGAATACATCAAGGAAAAGATTGGCGTAGACTTCAACCTGACCGAAGGCGACGGCAGCAACTTCCAGCAGCAGCTGGCGCTGTACATTGCCGACAACAAGATGCCCGACGTCGTGCGTCTGGACTACGACCTCTGGAAGGAATACGCGGCGGAAGGCGCGTGGGCCGACCTGACCGACTACGTCACCGATGAGTACACCGACCTGAACAACTACGTCGGCGAATACTGGACCTATGCCAGGCAGAACGGCCGCATCATGGGCATTCCAAGCCTGAGCGGCACGCCCTCCAACCACGTCGTGGCGATCCGTCAGGACTGGCTGAACAAGCTGAACCTCGAAGTCCCGCAGACGCTGGATGACTACATCAACGTGATGCGCGCCTTCACGAACGACGATCCCGACGGCGACGGCGAGAAGAACACCTACGGCATGGGCGGCAGCGGCACCGGTACCCTCAGCCCGCTCTTCGGCGCGTACGGCGCTTCCCCCGACGAGTCCTTCTTCCTCAACGAGGATGGCACCATCACCACCAACGCGATCAGCGAAGGCTACAAGCAGGGTCTGAAGACCATCCGCGACCTGTACGCGGAAGGCCTGATCGATCCCGAAGTGTTCACCTGCTCCAACGACCAGATGCTGAACAAGTGGTGCCGCGGCGAGATGGGCATCATGTCCGCAGCCTGGAGCCGCGCCGGCAACGCCTATCTCCGCTATGACTTCGCGACGCTTCAGCCCGACGCGGAAGTCAAGATCATCCTGCCTCCCACCGGCCCCGATGGCGAGAGCAACAGCGTTTCCAACTCCCCGATGAGCGCCATGCTGGCCGTGAGCTATCAGGCGTCCCCCGAGAAGATCGAAGCTGCGATGAAGCTGTTCAACTTTGCTTCCAGTCCCTTCGGCTGGCGCGTGACCATGTACGGCATCCCCGGCGAGTTCTTTGATTACGACGAGGCCACCCAGCAGACCCTGTGGACCAGCGACCTGAACAACGGCGTTTCCAAGTCCGGCAAGTATGAAGTGACCGACATGCAGGTCTACAAGCTCTTCAACCACGCCGGTTGGGAAGCCCAGGGCGACGGCCTGATCGACGCGCCGCACGGCCAGATGTGGAAGGCCGGTTCCGCGATGCGCTTCGAAGAGAACGTGAAGCCCAACGTGTTCGTGATGTTCAAGACCGAGGAATACACCGAGCTGTTCGGCGAAGTGGATACCTACTTCCGCACCAGCATGCTGGCCTTCATCATGGGCGAGAAGGACATCGATGCCGAGTGGGACAACTACGTTGAGACCTACCTGAGCATGGGCGGCGAGGAAATCCGTCAGTCCCAGCTGAAGGCGTACAACGAAGCGTTCGGCACGAACTGCACCTTTGCGGAATAAGTTCATCCAAAGATAAAAAACCTGTGGTATGATCATTCGGTAAGCCGCAGGGATGGCCGGGGCGGCGATCGGGCTGCTCCGGCCTTTTCGCTGGAAAGCGCGCCGCGCGAAAGGATGGATGCTCATGGAAAAGAAACGAAGCCTTTCCCTCATGCAGAAGATGACGCTCTGGTTCATCCTGATTATCCTTCTGCCCTCCTGCGTGCTTTCCGTGGTGCTCTGCCGCGCGCTGACCGACCGGGCGTATGATATTCTGGTGGAGGATCATTACGCCGTGCTGGGCATCGCGCGGGAGAGCATCAGCCGCAGCGCCGCCAGCGTGGAAAGCATGGTGGAAATGCTGTCGCTGAACGCGGAGCTGAATAAGCTGCTCACCGACAGCAAGCAGACGCCCTATCAGCGCGTGGTGAAGATTCTCTTCGACGTGGGCGACACCGTGGCGCAGGCGCAGCTGATGCTGTCCGGACTGGACGCGCGCGTGACGCTGTTTTCCGAGGACGAGCGGATTCCCGAAACCTACTGGAATTTCCTGCGCCTGAAGCGGCTGGACAGCCTGCCGCAGTACGAGCGCTTTCTGCTCGCGGGCGAAACGAGGGGCTGGGGCGGCATCGGGCCGGTGTATCCCACGGAGACCGTGCTGCGCCCCGCCGGAAACCCGCAGATGCTGTGCTATTATCAGAAGCTGCTCGCCGGGTTCGGCGAATGCGTGGGCGTGATTCAGTGCGGCGTGTCGCCGCAGAAGATTTTTTCATCCCTGCAGATTGAGGGAAATGCGGATGTGCATTACTACGTATTTCAGGGCGGCGAGGTCATCTATCAGTCCGACGCTGAGCAGGCGCTGCCGGAGGAGTACCGCCCGGAGGAAAGCCGCCAGATCATCCGGCGGCAGCTGTATCTCAGTCGCCCGCTGGAAAGCATGGGCTTGTCGCTGGTGATGCGGCTGGACTATGGACAGCTGTACAGTCAGGCGCTGGCGAGCGGCCTTGTACCCTTCCTGACGGCCATCGGCAGCGGCGTTCTGCTGCTGGTGGCGACCTGCACCTTCCTGTGGTCGATTCAGAAGCGTCTCGATCAGGCGGTGGATTTCGCCCGCCGCGCCAAGGAGGGCAGCATGGAAATCGCCTTCCCGAACCCGGGCGGAGACGAGGTTGGCCAGCTGATCGACGCGTTCAACGCGCTGCTCAGCCGCCTGCAGGAGAACAGCCGCCGCATGATCGAGCATGAGCGCAATGAGAAATACGCCATGCGGCTGGCGCTGCAATATCAGATGAACCCGCATTTCCTGTTCAATTCTCTGAACTGGATTCAGATGAGCACGGAGCTCGGCGTGGAGCGCGAGCAGATTTCCGAGGCCATTCTGCTGCTGGGCAAGCTTCTTCGCAACAACCTTCAGGGCAGCGCCATGACGACGCTGGACGAGGAAGCGCGCTGCGCGCAGGACTATGTGCGGCTGATGAACATGCGCAAGCAGGACTTGGTCGGACTGGACTTGCAGCTGAACGAGCTGCCGGAGAATCTGCCGGTGATGCGCTTCCTGTTCCAGCCGCTGTGCGAAAACGCCATTCAGCACGGCATGGAGACGGGTCGCCCGCTGCACATCCGCATTCGGGGCTGGCAGGCAGGCGCGCAGGTGCATCTGGTCGTTGAAAACGACGGAGCCATGATTCCGCTCGATAAGCTGGCCATGCTGCGGCTGCAAACGCCGCCGGAGATGGACGAGCACGGCATCGGCCTGCGCAACCTCTCGGCGCGCCTGCGCCTGCTCTATGGCGCGGACGCGGCGATGGAGATCAGCTCTGCGCCGGAAATCACGAGAATCGAAACCACCTTCCTCCCGCGCACGCCGGAGGAAATTCAGGCGGGAACGGCCAACGGAAAGGATGAAACCGCATGCGGCTGCTGATTGTGGACGACGACAAATTCACCTGCCGGGGAATCCAGCTGCGCATTCAGAACATGAATCTGAAGCCGATTCAGGAGATTCACATGGCCTTCTCCGGCGAGGAAGCGCTGGCCTTCGCGCGGGAAAATCCCGTGGACATCTTACTGACGGATATTAAAATGGTGAACATGAACGGCTTGGAGCTGATTCGGCGGGTCAAGGAGCTGCATCCGCACGTGTGCAGCCTGATTCTGACGGCGTACGCCAGCTTTCCCTATGCCCAGCAGGCCATTGAGCTGGGCGTGATCGGCTTCCTGCTCAAGCCCTGCGGCAAGGAGGAAATGGAGGCCATGTTGCAAAAGGCAATCGCCCAGCGGGAAGCCTCCGGCGCGCCGACGGAAACGCCGCCGCCGCGTTCGCCCATCCTGTGGGCGCAGACGTATGTGCAGCAGCATCTGAGCGAGAAAATCGATATGGTTCTGGTGGCCAACGAGCTCGACCTGAGCTACAGCTACTTCAGCAAGCTCTTCAAGCAGGAGACCGGCCAGAGCTTTTCCAACTACATCATTGAGGAAAAGATGAAGGAAGCGGGGCGACAGGTGCTCGCCGGCCGCCGTACCGGACAGATTGCCCGCGATCTGGGTTATCAGTCGCCGCAGAATTTCAACCGCAGCTTCGTGCGCTACTATCAGTGCACGCCCGGCGAATACCGCCGCCGAAAGACGGGCGGGGAAACAGACGAAAAAGAATAAACCGAACGCGCCCATCCGGCCTGTTGGAACCGGATGGGCGCGTTTCATGTTCAGTGCAGCTTGGTGAAGGGGAAGGTCTGGCCGAAGTCCTCGACGGTGACCTTCCTGAGCTTCTGCGTCTTGCGGGGACGGTCGTTGAAGTCGGTGGGGGTCTGGGCGATTTCGTCCACGGTTTCCATGCCCTCGATCACGCGGCCGAACGCGGCGTAGCCGCCGTCCAGATGCGGCGCGTTTTCATGCATCACGAAGAACTGGCTTCCGGCGGAGTTCGGCATCATGCTGCGCGCCATGGAAAGCACGCCGCGCTCGTGGCGGATGTTGTTCACGAAGCCGTTCTGCTTGAACTCGCCCTTGATGTGCCAGCCGGGGCCGCCCATGCCGGTGCCGGTGGGGTCGCCGCCCTGAATCATGAAGCCGGGAATGACGCGGTGGAAGATCAGGCCGTCGTAGAAGCCGCTTTTCACCAGCTCCACGAAGTTGCCGACGCTTTCGGGCGCGAGCTCGGGATAGAGCTCCGCCTTGAAGGTGTGACCGTTTTCCATTTCAAAGGTGACGATGGGATTGTTCATGTCGTTAGCCTCCGATTTTTTCTACGCTATAGTCCACGCCCTTGGTGTCTACGCGTATGGTCTTGATTTTCTGCTCGCTTACGGGGCGGTCGTTCGCGCCGGTCTGCGTTTCGGCGATCGCGTCCACAACGTCCATGCCGTCCACAACCTCGCCGAAGGCGGCGTACTGCGTGTCGAGATACGTGCCGTCGGCATGCATGATGAAGAACTGGCTGCCGGCGGAGTCAAACGACGAGGAGCGCGCCATGGAGATCACGCCGCGCGTGTGGGACAGCTTGTTGTCAAAGCCGTTGGCGGAAAACTCGCCCTTGATGGAGTAGCCGGAGCCGCCGGTTCCATTGCCGTTCGGGTCGCCGCCCTGAATCATGAAGCCCTTGATCACGCGGTGGAAGATCAATCCGTCATAAAAGCCCTGATTGGCCAGCGTGATAAAATTGGCCACGGTGTTGGGAGCGACGTCCGGATACAGCTCCACGGTGATCACGCCGCCGTTTTCCATGGTGATGGTGGCAACGGGATCCTTTTCATTTTTCAGCGTATAGGCGGTAATGCTCTGCGTGGGCGTTTTGCTGTCGTTGGACTTGCAGCCGGTCAGCGCGGTCAGGCTCACAAGCAGCACCAGCGCCAGAAGAAGGGAAAGCGAACGTTTTTTCATGGGATGTCTCCTTTATTTCTCGGCGGTTTCCTCGCCGTATTTATACACCTCGTAGGTGTAGCCCTTCGTGTCCACGCGAATGGACGCGATGGTCTGCCGAACCAGCGGGCGATAGCTCTTATCCAGACTCATGCCGCACAGCGAGTCCAGCGTGCGCAGGCTTTCCGCGTCGCTCTTTTCAATCCAGCCGAACGCGGCGTACTTCCCGTCGTATTCCAGACGGGTAGACTGCATGATGAAAAACTGGCTTCCGGCGGAGTGATAATCGTCCTCCAGACGGCACATCGAGATCACGCCGCGCTCGTGGGACAGCTTGTTGAGCGTGTAGCCGTTTTCGCTGAACTCGCCGTCGATCGTGTAGCCGGGGCCGCCGGTGCCGTCGCCGTTGGGGTCGCCGCTGCGCAGGAAGTAGGTGGGATATACATAGTCGATCTTCATGCCGTCGTAGAACCCGGCGTTCGCCAGCGAAATGAAGTTGGACACGGTGTTGGGCGCACTGGCGGGGTCGAGCGTGAAGGTCATGGTCGAGCCGTTTTCCATCGTGATGACCGCCGTGGGCTTGGGAATGTCGGCGTAGGGGCTTACCGTCTCCTTGGGCGCGCACGCGCACAGCAGGAGACATGGAAGCAGCAGAACGGCAATCAGCCAGCGTCTGTTCATGGCGTAACCTCCCCCAGCAGCAGCGCGCGCTTTCGCTCAACCATTTCGTCGACGCGCCGGATGTATTCCTCGATGTTGCGCACGTTCGGCGCGCGTTCGATGCGCCGCTCGCGCGGGAACAGCCATTTCGTGATCGCGCCCGCGCCCAGCGCCAGCACGCGCGCGGTCTCCTCCATGTTGCCGATGTTGTACAGGCAGGCGTGCCCGGCCTTGGCGTAGCCCACGTTTTCCAGATTTCCGGCCATGTATTTCTGCCGGTACAGGTAATAGGGATGCCAGCCGCCCTCTGCCAGCGTCTGACGGGCATAGCGAATCATTTTGTCCGCCGCGGCGCAGTCCGCCTGGTTGTGCGCGCCGCCCTCGCGGGTCAGCGCTTCGTGCAGACGGCTGGAGCGCTTGATCGCCAGCGAATGCACGGTGACGGACTCCGGATTCAGCTCGCGCACCTTTTCGAGCGTCCGGCGGAAGTCGTCCGTCGTTTCGCCCGGCAGCGCGGCGATCAGATCCATGTTGATGTGGTCAAAGCCCTCCTCGCGCGCCAGCGCGTAGGCGCGCAGCGTGTCCTGCGCGGTGTGCGCGCGTCCGATCACGCGTAGCGTCTCGTCCTTGAACGTCTGCGGGTTCACGGAGATGCGGTTGACGGCGTGCGCCTTCAGCATGCGCAGCTTTTCGCGGTCGATCGTGTCCGGCCGCCCGGCCTCCACCGTCCATTCGCAGCCGCCCGGGAAGGCGGCCATCGCGGCGGAAAGCACCTCGTCCAGCTGAGCGCAGGTGATGGCGGTCGGCGTGCCGCCGCCGATATAGCCCGCGCGCAGACGCAGCCCCAGCGCGCGCGTCAGCTCGGCGGAACGGGCGATTTCGCGCTTCAGCGCTTCCACATACGGCTCGGTCAGCTTTCCGTCGCCGATTTCGCCGGAGGCGAACGAGCAGTATGCGCAGCGCGTCACGCAGAAGGGAATGCCAATGTACAGGTCGAAGGTGTCCGCGGGCGGGTTCGCCAGCCCGCGCTGCATCTCGATGATTTCGCCCAGCAGCGCCGCCTTTTCGGGGCTCACGAAGAACTCGCGCGTCAGCCACGCTTCGGCCTCCTCGCGGGAAAGACCGCGCTCCATGGCCTCATACATCAGCCGCGTGGGGCGAATGCCGGTCAGGGAGCCCCACGGGGGCATGCGGTCGAGCGCGTCCGACAAAAGACGGAAAACCGCCGTCTTTGCCGCGCGCTTGAGCACGCGCTTTTCTTCCAGCCCGCCGCGCACGGCGTTTGCGGTCACGGTGATTTCCCGCGCGCCGTCCAGCTGCGCACGCTCAACCCATGTGTCGCCCGTGTCCGTGTGCGTGTGGGTAATCTGTACGTCGCCCGCGTCCGGCAGAATCGGCACGTCGCCCAGAAACAGGCGCACGACCTCGCCGAGCTCCGGATACAGCCATTCGACGTTGGTGGTCAGACGGATGGAATTCATCGATGAAACCCTCTTTTAATCGCGTCCAGCGTGCTGCCCTCGCCGTGGCCGGGCAGCACGCGCAGGGAACCGTCCAGCGCGAGAAGGCGCTTGAGCGAGTGATACAGCTGCGTCCAGTCGCCGCCGTATAGGTCGGTGCGGCCGAAGCCGTTCACAAACAGCGTGTCGCCGGTGAACAGAACACCGTCGTCCTCCGCCAGCAGGCAGACGCCGCCCATGGTGTGGCCGGGGGAAGGGATGACGCGGAAGCGGATGCCGGCAAACTCGTGCTCGCCCTCGGTCAGAAAGCCGTCCGGCGGCGTGGGCTCAAAGGGCGTCACCGCGTCTGCGGGGCGCAGGGAAATTTTTTCCTCCGTCAGCGCCGGCGCGTCGGCTTTGTCGATGTACACCTTCGCTCCATAGGCTTCCTTTATATGGTGCGCGCCCAGCAGGTGGTCAAAGTGGCCGTGCGTCAGAAGGACGGCCTCGGGATGAAGAGCCAGACGGGCAATCGCCTCGTCCAGCGCGGGAACATCGTCGCCGGGATCGATGACGGCGGCGGCGGACGAACCCTCCCGGCGAAGGAGATAGCAGTTCGTCTGGAGCGCGCCGAGCACGAGCCGGTCGATCAGAAGTTTGTTCATGGGTTTCAGAAATCCTTTCTGCTGTCCAGAAGAATGGTCACGGGGCCGTCGTTTACCAGCGACACCTCCATGTGCGTGCGAAAGCGTCCGGTTTCCACGCGCAGACCGGCGGCCTCAAGGTCGGCCTTCACCTGCGCGCAGAGGGGCTCGGCTTCCTCCGGCCGCGCCGCGCCGGAAAACGACGGGCGATTGCCGTGGCGCGCGTCGCCCGCCAGCGTGAACTGGCTCACCAGCAGCACGCTGCCGCCCACGTCCTTCAGGGACAGGTTCATTTTCTCGTCGGCGTCCTCGAACACGCGCAGGCCGGCGATTTTTTTTACGATATAGCTGCGGTCGGCGTCGGTGTCTCCGGCCATAACGCCCAGAAGCACCAGAAAGCCGCGCCCGATTTCGCCCACGCGCGCGCCCGCCACGTCTACGCTGGCGCGGGACACGCGCTGAATGATGGCTCGCATGAAAAATTTCTCCCTTCCCGTCAGGAACTGACGCGGAATACCTCGATGATGTCGGAACGCTTGCGCAGCTGCTTGATGATTTTCTCCAGCTGCGTGGTGTCCTTGATGGACAGCGTGAGCGTGATCTGCGTGGTGCCGTTTTTCATCGTGCGCGCGGAGACGGCCACGATGGGAACCTCCAGCGCGGCGAACAGCGTGCTCAGGTCGGCCAGCAGACCGGCCTTGTCGTAGCCGATCACCTGAATGTCCGCGTCATACGCCGCGGAGGCCGACGAAGCCCACGCGACCTGCACCATGCGCTCCGGCTCCACGCCCTCGTCCTGCATGTTCACGCAGTCCGCGCGGTGCACGGACACGCCGCGGCCGCGGGTGACGTAGCCGATGATGTCGTCGCCGGGCAGCGGGTTGCAGCAGCGGGCGAAGCGCACCAGCATGTTGGGGTCGCCCTCCACCACCACGCCCTGCGTGGCGTGCGTCGGCGTCGCCGGGCGCGCCTGCTGGGTCTCCGTGGGCGTGGGCAGCTTGGGCGCCTCCGGCTTCTGCGTCTTTTTGAATTCCTCCGCCAGACGGTTGATTACCTGCGCACACGACAGGCCGCCAAAGCCCACCGTGACGTACAGATCGTCCAGCGACGAAAGCGTGTAGCGCTTATACAGAACGTCCAGAAATTCCGGCTTGCACAGTTGGGGGAAGGAGTAGCCCAGACGGCGCGCTTCCTTTTCCAGCAGGTCGCGGCCGCGGGCGAGGTTTTCGTCCTTCGATTCGTTTTTCAGGAACGAGCGAATCTTCGCCTTCGCTTCGCTGGTCTTTACCATGTTCAGCCAGTCCAGCGACGGGCCGTGCGAGTTCGCGGAGGTCAAGATCTCCACAAAGTCGCCGGTTTCCAGCTGCGTCGTCAGCGGCACAATGCGGTGATTGACCTTCGCGCCCACGCAGCGGTTGCCCACGGCGGAATGAATGCGGTAGGCAAAGTCGAGCGGCGTCGCGCCCTTGGGCAGCGAGATGATGTCGCCGCGCGGCGTGAACACCAGCACCTCCTCGGCGAACAGGTCTACGCGCAGCAGGTTGCCGAACTCGCCGGGGTCGCCGGTTTCGCTCTGCCAGTCCAGAATGCGGCGCAGCCAGCCCAGCTTTTCGTCCAGCGAGTCGGCCGCTTTTCCTTCCTTGTAGCGCCAGTGCGCGGCAATGCCGTATTCCGCGCTGCGGTGCATCTCCATCGTGCGAATCTGCACCTCGAACGGGCGGCCGTCCGGGCCCACCACCGTGGTGTGCAGCGACTGATAGAGATTGTCCTTGGGCACGGAGATATAGTCCTTGAACCGTCCCGGCACCTGCGGCCACAGGGAGTGCACAATGCCCAGCGCGGCATAGCAGTCCTGCTTGGTGTCGACGATCACGCGCACGGCGATCAGATCGGTAATCTGCTCGAACGTCTTGTTCTGCGTTTTCATCTTGCGGTAGATGGAATAAAAGTGCTTGGGCCGGCCGTCGATTTCCTGCACGTGAATGTGCTCTTTCTCCATGCCGTCTCGGATGGAATCGATGATCTCGTGAATCCACTTCTCGCGCTCGGCGCGCTTCATACCCACCTTTTCCACAAGGCTGTAGTAGCCCTCCGGATCGATGTAGCGCAGGGAAAGGTCTTCCAGCTCCCACTTTACCGCGTATACGCCCAGCCGGTGCGCCAGCGGCGCATAAATGTCCAGCGTTTCGCGGGCGATGGGAATCTGCCGCTCGGGCTTCTGCGTTTTGAGCGTGCGCATGTTGTGCAGCCGGTCGGCCAGCTTGATCAGCACCACGCGGATGTCCTTCGCCATGGCGATGAACATCTTGCGGATGGACTCCGCCTGCTGCTGTTCGCGGGTGAAGAAGTCCATGCGCGTGAGCTTGGTAACGCCGTCTACCATCAGCGCAATTTCGCTGCCGAAGTCCTTCTCGATGGTCTCCACGGTGCAGCCGTCCACGTCCTCCACACAGTCGTGCAGAAGTCCGGCGGCGATCGTCGGGGGATCGAGCATCAGGTCGGCCAGAATCAGCGCCACGTGGGCGGGATGCGCGAAATACGGCTCGCCGGACATGCGCTTCTGATCCTTGTGCGCGTTTTCGGCAAACCGGTAGGCGCGCTCAATGACGCCCATATCCTCGTTCGGATGATATTTCTGCACGTGCGCGATCAGTTCGTCCAGCGTCGGATATCCGGGGTGCGTCAGATCGTTCATGAGCTCACCTTCCTTTCATTGCCTGTTCGCGCCAGTCCTGCATGCGGCGGAACCAGGGATTCTCAGCCGGGTCGCGTTTCACAAGCGGCGGAAGCGTCACGCGGAACCCGGCGGTTTTCGTGTCCTCGATGGTCAGCAGCGCCATATCCGAGAGGATGAACAGCCCGGCGGCGCAGACGGACTCGCTTTCGTCCGCTTCCTCGGCGATTCCGCGCACCAGCGCGTCCCGCGCCAGAAAATGCGACGGGCGGCGGCTGACGCGGCGCGCGGCGGCGTAAATGCCGCGCAGCGATTCGAGACCCGGCATGCGGGCGAACAGCGGACTGACCGGCACGCCCTCCAGATGGAACGAGGCGTTCATCAGTCCGTCCGGAATTCCCGCCAGCACGATGGTGTCGTAGCCCTCCGGCGGCGTTCCCGCGGGCAGCACCGCGAGCGAATGGAAGCAGCGCGCGTCGGAAGGGTATTCGCCGACGAATACATCCAGAGGCAGGTCGTCCGCGGCTTCCAGCGCGGCGCGCGCGCCATCGATGGAAGCGGCCACGATCAGAACACCCTGCACGCGCCCCGCCAGCTTCTCGCGGAGCGCCTGTGCCGAGATTGTCGGCGCGGGAATTTCCGAATATGCCCAATTATACACATGGTCTGTTAAGAACGTTTGAAACAGGGAATCCGCGCGCGCGTCGAGCCCCGAAAGCCGTCCGCCGCCATCCCGCGCTTCCAGCGCCGTGAGCTGCGCCTGCACGCTCACGCGCCCCTGATAGCGGTTGATCGACGCCTGAAACACCACGTCGGCCGTGCGCGGCAGGTGCCCGGCCAGATCGCCGCGGCGGAACCAGATGGCGTCGGTCATGCCGCCCGCGCTGCGCAGGGACAGCTTCAGATGCGCGCCGTCCGCGCCGACGGGGCGGGCGGAAGCGATTTCGCATTTCATCAGAAACTGCGCGGAGGGATTGCCGCAGCCGGTGGGCGCGAGCGCTTCCAGCATCTCCACAGCCTCCGGCGCAAGGTCGTCCACGTCCACCTCGCAGTCGTATTCCACCCGCGGAATCCACAGCTCGGCGGGATAGGTTTCCTTCAGATACGCGTCCAGCCCGTCCCGGAACGCGTCCAGATTTTCCTTTTTCAGCCGCAGACCGGCCGCCATTTTGTGGCCGCCGAACTGAATCAGCGTGTCTGCCACGTGCGAAAGCGCGTCGTGAATGTCCACGCCGTCGATCGAACGGCAGGAGCCGGTGTACACGTCGCCGTCCAGCGACAGAACCACCGTGGGATAATGGTAGCGCTCCGTCAGACGGGACGCGGCCAGACCGATTACGCCGCTGTTCAGTCCCTCACCGGGAATCACGATCACGCGATGCTCGGCGAAGCGGAACGCGCGCAGCAGCTCGTCCGCCAGCGCGTACGCGTCCTGCTCCAGTGCCTTGCGGCGCAGGTTTTCCTCGTTGAGCTGCCCGGCCAGCTCGGCGCACTCGTCGGCGTTCGTGCCGGTGAGCAGCCGGTAGGCGCGCATGGCGTCGCCCAGCCGCCCGCTGGCGTTCAGGCGCGGCGCAAGCTGGAAGGCTACGTTCCCGGAGCTGATCACGCGGCCGGTCATGCCGCTCGCGTCGATCAGCGCGCGGATGCCGGGGCGCGGGGACACGTTGATTCGCTTGAGACCCAGCGCGGCAATCGCGCGGTTTTCATCCTGAAGCGGCACGATGTCCGCAATCGTCGCCAGCGCGGCCAGATCCACATAATCCATCGCCGCGTCGCGCCCGCCCAGCGCCGCCACGAGCTGAAACACCACGCCCGCGCCGCACAGATAGGGGAAAGGATAGTTGTTCAGAAGCGGATTCACGACCGGGCAGGGCGGCAGCTCGCCCTCCGGCCGATGGTGGTCGGTAATCACGACGCGCATGCCGCGCGCTTGCGCCAGCTTCGTCAGCTCCACCGAGGTAATGCCGCAGTCCACCGTCACCAGCAGCCGGTGCTTTTCGCATACCTTCAGCACCGCGCCCTCGTTCAGCCCGTAGCCCTCCTTGTGCCGGGAGGGCAGATACACGTCTACCTGCGCACCGATGGAGCGCAGATAGCTGGAAAGAATGGACGAGGCGCAAACGCCGTCCACGTCGTAGTCGCCGTATACGCAGATGCCCTCGCCCGCGTCGATGGCCGCGCGAATCTCCTGCACGGCCTGCTCCATGTCCGAAAGCAGGAACGGGTCGTGCAGCTGGTCGCGCCCGGGGCGCAGGAAGGCGCGCGCTTCTTCCTCACTGCGCACGCCGCGAAGGCGCAGCAGCCGGTGAAGGAGCGCGGGCATATCGGCGGGACGCGGCCATTCGGGCGCGCCGGTGGAACGCGGAAGGCATTTGAGCATTGGAAAACTACCTCGTTATCCCTTTTATCGTTTGACGGCGGCGCGGATTTGATTCGCGAAGTCGCCGGGCAATGTCATTTCTGTCGTCTGCGGCGTCGAAAAATCGATCCCTCATCTGCGCGGCGCCGCCTGAAAAAATATGGGAATCCGCCGCTTGTGGCGGGTTCCCATATCATGGGGCTGCGAAATCAGGCCTTGGCCTTCTGCTTTTCGCGGGCTTCCGCCTTGTCCATCAGGGACGCCCAGACGGGGCCGTTCAGCAGGTTGGAGGAATAGGAACCGGCGAGCATGCCGACGATCAGCGGGAAGGTGAACTCGCGAATCGAGGCCACGCCCAGCACATACAGCGCCACCAGCGTGAACAGCGTGGTCAGCGTGGTGTTGATCGTGCGGGACAGGGACGCGCGAACGCTGTTTTCCACGATCTCCTTGTTGGGAACGGACATGCCCACGCGCTTCTTCGTCTCGCGGATGCGGTCGAAGATGATGATGGTGTTGTTGATGGAGTAGCCGACGATCGTCAGGATGGCGGCGATGAACGACGAACTCACCTGATACAGCGAGCGGAAGAACGTCATGAACGCCAGCATCATCAGAACGTCGTGCACAAGGCCGAACAGCGCGGCGACGCCGGAATAAAGATCGAAGCGGAAGCCGATGTACACCAGCATCAGCGCCAGCGCGATGGCGAGGGACAGAAGCGCGTTGCGCACCAGATCGGCGCTGGAAACCGCGCCCGCGTGCTCGATGGACACATAGGTGAAGTTCGGGTAGCGGCTGGACATTTCAGCTTCCAGCACGCTGCGCACGGCGCTGGACTGGTCGTTCAGCACGACGATGACGCGGGTCTCGGGGTTCTCCGCGTCGTTGTCCAGCTCCTCGGCCTTCACGACGGTGTAGGGGATGCGGTTCTCATCCAGCGCGTCCTTCACAGCGTCCTGCAGCTTGTCGGAGTCCGCCAGCTTCTTCCAGCTAAACAGATAGCCGCCGGAATAGCTGCTGTCCAGTTCGTTTTCGCTCACATAGGCGGCAGTCAGGTTGGTGATGGTTTCGTCCGTCAGCCCCTCGGCTTCGGCGGCCTGCTTCACCAGCTTCTTCATGTCGTCCGAAAGGTCGGTCAGGGACAGGCGAATCTGCAGGTTGGTCATTGCGCCGGTGCCGTCGTCGCCGGAAGCAGCCTTCGCCACCTGTGCGTCGGTGTAGCCGTGACGGCGCAGAATGTCCACGACGTCCTCGGTGTTGAATTTCTCGCCCACGGCGTACTCAAGCAGAGAGCCGCCGGTGAAGTCGATGCCCAGGTTCAGGCCGTGACCGGCAAGGTTCAGAATGAGCGCCGCCAGCACGAGCGCGGCGGGAATGAGCATGAAAAGCTTCGTATAATCGGTGAATTTCTTCTTCATTTCCGTACGGCCTCCTTATCGGGTATAGAGCGAGCGCTTGGTGAAGCCCAGACGCAGCGCGTGCTTGAACAGGAATCTGGTAACGAAGACCGCGGTAATGAGAGAGGTGATAACGCCAAGCGTCAGGGTGTAGCTGAAGCCCTTGATCGGGCCGGTGCCGAAGTACATCAGCACGAAGGCGGCGATCAGCGTGGTTACGCTGGAATCGATGATGGCGCGCAGCGCGTTTCTAAAGCCGTTGCGGAACGCGGAATCGTAGCCAAGGCCGCGCTTGAGTTCCTCGCGGAAGCGCTCGAAGATGACGACGTTCGAGTCCACGGCCATGCCGATGCCCAGCAGGATGCCGGCGATTCCGGGCAGCGTCAGCTGAATCTGGAACTCGGCCAGCACGTAGAACACGATCAGGATGTACACGGCCAGCGCCAGATCGGCCATCAGACCCGGCAGGCGGTACATGACGATCATGAACACGAAGATGATGGCAATGCCGATGGCGCCCGCCAGCATCGCGCGGTCGATCGCGTCCTCGCCCAGCGTGGCGGAGATGGCGCGGGTTTCACTTTCCTCAATGTCCAGCGGCAGCGCGCCGGACATGATCAGCGTCTGCAGACGGTAGGCTTCCTGATAGGACTCGGTCGCGCTGGACGCGTTGCCCATCGAGATGGAAACGTTGCCGCCCGGGATGCGCTCCTTGATCGTGGGCGCGGAAATCATCTCGTCGTCCAGATAGATATAGATTGACTGGCCGATGTAGCGGCCGGTGGCTTCCTCGAACGCGGTGGCCGCGTCGCCGTTCAGAACGAAGGTGACCATGTAGCCGCCGCCGTCCTCGGCGCTGTCATTGTACCAGACCTCGACCTTCGATACGTCCTTGCCCTCGACGACCACGTTTCCGGCGGGATCGACGAACGTCAGGTGCGCGGGCGTGCCGATGATGTCAAGCACCTGCTTGGGGTCGGACACATCCGGAATCTCCACGCGGATATAGTTGCTGCCCTGCAGCGACACGTTGGCCTCGGTGAAGCCCTGCTCGGTCAGGCGGTTGCGCAGCACCGACGCGGTGCCCTCCAGCAGGTTGCGGAACTCGTCGGACGAATATCCGGCGTCGTCCGCGTAAAAGACGGTATAGATACCGCCTCGCAGGTCAAGGCCAAGGCTCAGCAGATCGCCGATCGGAGCGGGCATCTGCGTGTGGTTGATGGTCAGTCCGGTGAAGGCGATGACCGAAAAGAAAACGATCAGCGCCGTGACGACGGCCAGAGTAATCCAGCTTTTCTTCCTCATGTGCGTTCTGTTCCTCCCATCGGGTGCGCATGCGCCCCGCATTCATACATCTACATATTATATAATTCTTTATTCGGTTCGTCAACCGCAATCGTTGGAAAACATTCGTTCCGCGGGTTTTGGACGCGAAATTCTAACAGAACCGCCGTTTTTTCACCGCCCGAAGCCGCCGTCCACGCCGAGTACCTGCCCGGTGATGAAGGACGCGTCGCTTGAAAGCAGAAAGCGGATGGCGGAGGCCACGTCGCGGGGCGTGCCCAGCCGTCCGAGCGGGGTTTCCTCCGCGAGGGACGAGAGCGTTTCATCGTCGAAGCAGGCAAGCATGTCCGTCTGAATCACGCCGGGGGACACGGCGTTCACGCGCACGCCGGACGGCCCGACTTCCTTGGAGAGCGCCTTCGCAAGGCCGATCAGCCCGGCCTTGGCAGCGGAATAGTGCGCCTCGCACGACGCGCCCACCTCGCCCCAGATCGACGTGACGAACACGATCGCGCCGTGCCTGCGCGAAACCATGCCAGGCAGGGCGGCCTGCGCCGCGTAGGCTGCGCCGGACAGGTTCACGTCCAGCATGCGCCGCCATTCGTCGGCGGTCACGTCGGGGAACAGCTTCTGCTGCGCGATTCCGGCGCAGGAGACCAGCGCGTCCACGCGCCCCAGCCACGCTTCCGCGTCCGCGAAGGCGGAAAACACCTGCGCGCGGTCGGCCACGTCGCAGCGCACGGGATACGCGCCCGTTTCACGCGCCAGCGCCCGCGCTCGCTCCTCGCTGGCGGAATAGAAGAAGGCCACCGACCAGCCGTCCGCCGTCAGCGTGCGAACGGTTTCCGCGCCGATGCCGCGCGAGCCGCCGGTAACCACACAGCTTTTCATGGAAAAACCTCCGAAAATGGATTGCTCATAGGAATATTCTGCGCGCGGGCATGGTTTTCCTGCCGCTGAATTGTTGCAATTCGGCGTTTGTTCTTGACAGGGCACGGAATCTCCGATAAAATAGAAGATGGATTTTTGTAGCCGCGGGGGTGCGATTACGAACAGACGCGCATGGAAACGAATTCTCTGGATGCTGATGCTCGCATGGATTCTGCATGCGGGTCTGTGCGCGTACGCGGAAGGGCCGGTGGAGGCTGCGGCTCGCTTCAATCCCAGCGAGCTGGCGGAGCCCGGCAAGGCCGAATTGACGGTGACGCTGACGAACGTCGGCGCCGCCGCGATGACGGACGTGCGCCTGTCCCCGTCGGAAACGCGCGAGGGCGAAGCGATCGACGACATTGCGCCCGGCAAAACCGCAAAGTTTGTGCGCACGCTCTCGGTCGGCCGGGATACCATGGCCAACGGGTACATGGACGTATACATAACCTTCAAGGTCAACGGCACGGCGTACCGCAGGCAGACGCGTGCGCGAATCAGCACGGTGTCGGCGGCGGTGAAGGCGCGCTTTACCCGCGACGTGAGCACGCCGGCCGTGCGCGCCGGGGATTCGGCGGCGATTACCTACCGGCTGGAAAACGTTGGCTCGGTGGAAATGGTCAACGCTGTGGTAACCGACGACGCGGCGGCCTTTGCGTCCGCGCCCTTCCGGCTGAAGCCGGGCGAATCGCGCGCGTTCACGCACGTCTTGGTCGTGGAGACGGATACGGATACCGAACCTGTCGCGACGTTCGCGTCGGCGCTGTCCGGCGGGCAGTACGCGCTGCGCGCGGAAAAGGAAACGATCGCCGTCGCGACCGACGAAATTCGCTTCACCCTGCCCGGGGAGACGCTGTCCGTTTCGGCGGGCGGAAAGGCGCGCTTCCAGCTGAAGATGGAAAACGTCGGGAAGCTGGACTACGAAGCTCTGGAGCTGACGGAGCCGACGCTCGGTTCGTTCCACGGCCTGCCGGGTCGGCTGAGGGCGGGCGATTCCTGTGAAATCGAAATCGAAACCCCGCCGCTGACCGAAAACGCGGCCTACGCGTTCACGCTGTCGATGCGGGACGCGGGCGGCAAGCACGTGTTTTTTCAGACCGAGACGGTTAACGTGCGGGTGCAGCCGGTCGCGGAAGGGGAGAGGGTTCTCCGCGCGGTCGTAACGGACGAAGAGAAGCCCGCGTTCCTGCTGACCATTTCCGGCGCGAACGGCCGGGAGACGGAGATCGTGCTCGGCGAAAAGACGCTGGGCGATGTAAAGCCCCTCGCCTTCCTGCCGGTCGGAAGCGATATGAGGGTGTATCTGTCCGACGAGGACGGCACGCAGGAGGAATATCACTTCTATCTGAAGTGGCAGGCCGGGGACGGCGAGCACGTCGTCTGGGCGGAAGAGCCGGTGCGCGCGCGCCACGCCGCGCGCGCGGACAGGGGCGGCAGCGGCGGGCAGACGCTGTTTTTCACGATTCTCAACGACGGCGGCCTTCCGGAACGAATTCTTCTGATCTGCGCGGTGGCGATGCTTCTCACGGTAGCGATTGTGGCCGTGCGGCATCTGCGCCGGCGACCGGAAGCGGACGAGCTGGAGCACACGAGCAAGTTCAAGCCCGTGCGCGAGCAGAGCCGTCAAAAGGAGAAATAACCATGTTTCAGGGCTTTACCGAGCAGACGTTTGAATTCTTCATGGCGATTCGGTTCAACAACAACCGCGAATTCTTTCTGGAGAATCATGACTGGTATCAAAGCAGCGTGCGCACGCCCTGTCTCGATCTGGCCGCGGCGCTGGGAGAAAGCGTGAACGCGCTCGATCCCGAGCTGGAAACACGGCCGACGAAGGTGCTTTCGCGCATCAACCGAGACGTGCGCTTTTCAAACGACAAGTCGCCGTATCGCGATTATCTGTGGCTGGCGTTCCGCCGTCCCGGCGAGGAGCGGCGCACGACGCTGGGCGTGTACGTGGACGTGTCGGACGATGGAATCAACTACGGCATGGGGTTCTACGATGAGAACCTGCCGCTGATGAAGGCGTTTCGCGCCACGCTCGAGAACGCGCCCGCCGAGTTTCTGGAAATTGCCGCGGAGGTGGAGAAGGAATTCGAGCTTCATCCCAAGGCGTACAAGCGCATGAAGATTCCGGACGCGGTTCCGGAGCCGCTGAGAAAATGGTATCCGCTGCGCGGGTTCTATGTGGAAAAGAGGATTTCCGACTACGCGCACATGATGTCCAAGACGTTGGACGAGGAGATTGCCGAGGGCTATCGCCGTCTGACGCCGCTGTACCGGTATTTTACCCGCCTGACGCCGATTCCGGACTGACGCGGGAAAAAATGTATCCCGTTCCGAACGCTTCGGAACAGCCGCCCGGCGCGGAACCGCGGAGTCCTGTAAGCCGCGATTCGCGCTGCCCGCCGCGAAACGACGCGGCTTGCCGGATTTTTCCGGGGGAGGGCGGAGGCTCGCACGACCAAAGGGGGTTTTTATGGTTTCCGACAGTACCCGGCTTTTAAGCGGCGCCGTGATTCGCGCTGCGGAGTCTCTCCTTACCAATGAACTGACCGAAAAGCTGGGCTATGCCTTTGCCCTGTGGCTGGCGAAGCGGCTTGGCACCACGCCGGACAGGCTGTCCGTGTCCGTGGGTCATGATTCGCGTCCGTCCGGCCCGCGGCTGCAGCACGCGCTGATCGACGGCCTGACCGCCGCAGACGCGGACGTGTACGATTGCGGTCTGGCGACGACGCCGGCCATGCAGATGTCGATCATGCTGAAGCAGATTCGCGCCAGCGGCGCGGTGATGGTCACCGCCAGCGCGCGGGAAAGCGGCATGAACGGCTTTAAGTTCTTCACGCCCGACGGCCCGGTGTCCGCCGAGGACGCCGCGGAGATTCTGGAGGGCGCGCTGAATACCACCGTGCCGCACCGTCTGGTGAAAAAGCTCGATCTGATGAGCGCTTACCGCGAGCGGCTGAAGGACAACATTCTTGAATTCATGGACGACGATGTGGCGCTGCCGCTTCTGGGACTGCACGTGGTGGTGGACGCATCCGGCGGCGCTGGCGGCTTCTTCGCGGAGCTTCTGTCCTCGCTGGGCGCGGATACCGAGGGCAGCCTGAACCTTACGCCCGATGGAACGTTTGCGCTGCACGAGCCGAACCCGGAAAGCCCGGCGGCGCTGGCGGCGCTGTCGCGCGCCGTCGTGGAGGAGGAAGCCGATCTGGGCGTCATGTTCGACGCGGACGGCGACCGCGTGGCGATTGTGGATCAGACCGGCCGCGCGATCAACCGCAACCGCCTGATCGCGCTGATTGCCGCCATCCTGCTGGACGACGAAAAGGATCTCACGTTTGTGACCGACTCCGTTACGTCCTCTGGCCTGAGCCGCTTTATCACCGAGTGGGGCGGCACGCATTACCGCTATCGCCGCGGCTATAAAAACGTGATCGAGGAAGCCAAGCGCCTGAGCGCGGAGGGCATTCACGTGCCCGTGGCCATTGAAACCAGCGGTCACGCGGCCATGGCGGAAAACTATTTCATCGACGACGGCATGTATCTGGCCACGAAGGTCATCTGCGAGGCCATGTGGCGCAAGCGCGACGGGCTTACGCTGTCCAGCCTGATTGACGAACTGCAGGAGCCGGCGGAAAGCGTCGAGGTGCGCCTGCCGATCATTCAGGAGGACTACCGCCGGGCGGCCGGGTATGTGATCGAGGCCATTCTGTCCAACACGCTCACCAATCCCGAGTGGCGGCTTGCGCCGGACAACCGCGAGGGCGTGCGCATTCTGTTTTCGCTGGACGGCGGCGTGGACAACGCGTGGTTCATGCTGCGCCTGTCGGTGCACGATCCGGTGATGCCCGTGAACGCCGAGAGCGACGTGGAGGGTGGCCTTGAATATATCCTCACGCAGCTGTACGCCGTCCTTGAAAAGGACAACGAGGAACTGGATCTGACGCCTTTGAAAGACGTGATCAATCAACTGAAGACCAAATAAGAAACGGGAGTGACCTATGATGAACAAGGAAACCATGGTTGTCAACGCGATTCGCATCCTGTCCGCGGAAGCGGTACAGAAGGCCAAGAGCGGCCACCCGGGCATGCCCATGGGCGCTGCGGCGATGGCATATGCCGTATGGGGACGCGAAATGAAGCATAATCCCGCCGACGACAAGTGGGCGGATCGCGACCGCTTTGTGCTGTCCTCCGGCCACGGCTCCATGCTGCTGTATTCCCTTCTGCATCTGTTCGGCTACGGCCTGACGATCGAGGATCTGAAGCAGTTCCGTCAGTTCGGCTCCAAGACTCCCGGTCATCCGGAGTACGGCCACACTCGCGGCGTGGAAACCTCCACCGGCCCGCTGGGCATGGGCATCTCCAACGCCGTCGGCATGGCGATGGCCGAGAGCTATCTGGCCGCGAAGTTCAACCGCGAGGGTTTCCCGATCGTCGACCATAATACCTACGTCATTCTGGGCGACGGCTGCATGATGGAAGGCCTGAGCCACGAGGCCTGCTCGCTGGCGGGCACGCTGAAGCTGAACAAGCTGATCGCGCTGTATGACGACAACGAAATCTCCATCGAGGGCTCCACCGACATCGCCTTCCGCGAGGACGTGCAGGCCCGCTTCCGCGCCTATGGCTGGAACGTGATCGACGTGGCGGACGCGAACGTGTTTGAGAACGTGGACGCGGCCATCAAGCTCGCGAAGATTTCCGACAAGCCCACCCTGATTGCCTGCCACACCACCATCGGCTACGGCTCTCCCAAGGCCGGCATGGCGAGTGCGCACGGCGAGCCGCTGGGCGAGGAGAACATCGTGGCGCTGAAGAAGAACCTTGGCTGGATTGACGACGTGCCCATGAGCTTCGCCGTGCCCGCCGAGGTGTACGAGACCACCGCCGCCGTCGCCGAAAAGGGCGCGAAGGCCGAGAAAGCCTGGAACGAAATGTTCGAGGCGTGGTCGAAGGCGTATCCCGAGCTGCGCAAGGAATGGGACGTGTGGCACAGCGACGAGCTGCCGGTCGACCTTCTGAAGGACGAGGAATACTGGGCGTTCGACGGCAAGGCCGCCACGCGCAATTCCTCCGGCGTGTGCGTGAACCGTCTGGCCGCGCGCATCCCGAACCTCATCGGCGGCAGCGCTGACCTGGCGCCCTCCAACAAGACCTACATGAAGGGCGAGGGCGACTTCTCCGCCGAGAACCGCACCGGCCGCAACCTGCACTTCGGCGTTCGCGAGCACGCGATGGCCTGCATCTGCGCCGGCATGAAGCTGCACGGCGGCCTGCGCCCGTACTGCGGCACGTTCTTCGTGTTCTCCGATTTTATGAAGAACGCCATGCGCGTGGCGGCGATCATGAAGCTGCCGGTCACCTACGTGCTCACGCACGACTCCATCGGCGTGGGCGAGGACGGCCCCACCCATCAGCCCGTGGAGCAGCTCGCCGGTCTGCGCGCCATTCCTGGCCTGGTCGTGTTCCGTCCCTGCGACAGCAAGGAGGTCGCCGCCGGCTGGTATGCCGCGATGACCCAGAAGCGCCCCGTGGCGCTGATCCTCTCCCGTCAGGACTGCGCGCTCAACGAGAAGAGCGGCCCCGACGCGCTCAAGGGTGGCTACATCATCGCCGACAGCGAGAAGGCTACCCCGGATTGCATCCTGCTGGCTTCCGGCAGCGAGGTTGAGTGCTGCGTGAACGCCAAGGCGCTTCTGAAGGAAGAGGGCATTGACGCGCGCGTCGTCTCCATGCCGTCCTTCGAGCTGTTCGACGAGCAGAGCGAGGAATACAAGGAGTCCGTGCTGCCCAAGTCCGTGCGCGCCCGCGTGGCCGTGGAAGCCGCTGCGACGCTCGGCTGGCATAAGTACGTCGGCTTCGAGGGCGAGGTTCTCGGCCTTGACGCGTTCGGCGCGAGCGCTCCGTATAAGGTACTGTTCAAGGAGTACGGCTTCACGCCCGAAAACGTGGCGCGTCTGGCCCGCAAGACCCTGAACAAGTAAGACAATACCTGGGGCACCACCGCACAATTCGGCGGCGCGTCGGGCGAAGTCTTTTCCGCCATCTGCGGCATGAAAATTTCTCGATTTACCTCCAGTAAACCTTCGAAATTTTCATTTGCATCTGACGAAAAATCCATTCGCCGGCCGAC
>ENA-UOJG01000392-UOJG01000392.1-human-gut-metagenome-genome-assembly--contig:-C47-NODE-392-length-63055-cov-19.006730_pt1 | contig 63055 bp, 53 predicted proteins | sample MGYA00242340_ERZ723887 | MGnify/ENA metagenome assembly ERZ723887 | reverse complement strand
ATGCCCGTGGATACAGTGTTTTCAAGGGATAATCAGATTTTGGCTTGATTTTTTGTATAAAACACCCTTGACAAATCTCTTTCCAAAATCTGATTGAATGGCAACCACTTCGGCTTACGCTGGATGATAGATTTTAGTGAAGTTAATATGTAGTAAACACCAACCCTAAACAAACACACTGCACAGCAAAAAATTGCTGTGCAGTGTGTTTTAGCGGGCTATTCGTCGAAATTAAGTATTATTTGTTGCAGATTTCGCGTTTTTCTTCAATATGATGTAGATACATCAAAGTCATTGGCAGCCTCCATCTTGAACTTATCCATAGCGGCACGAGCCTCGGGAACGTTCAGCTTGTTGGTGTTCTTAGCGGACATGAGTGTAATCTCCTTTCTTGCGTTGATCAAGCAAATGCTTGTCGATTGGGTATCGCAATGCTAGATTTCCCCCATGTCGGCCTGATATGCATTTTTGGCGGATGGTAATTTTTGCTGTAAAAATCAGCGCAGGTGCGGATGCCGCCGTGCCCTATCCAAGCCTGCGGACGATGACCGCGCCGGTGTCCACGGTGCGGTAGGCTTCCGGTGTAAAGCCGCCGCGCAGCGATTCCGGAATGTGGCTGACACCGTTGATATAGCGGTAGGCGCCGTTGATATGGCCCACAAAGTTATAAACGGTCTTCCACTGGCCGCTGGCGTCCTGAAGCTCCAGCGTCAGGGCATAAAGCCCGTCGTTGATCTTGTCGATGCGCTGGATGCGGTAGTCCTGAATGGCGCAGCCGGAACGGATATACAGGTTCCGGTGCGCGTCCTGAGAATGGTGCTCGCTGGCCTCGAAGTGGCAGTATTCCACGGCCTTTGCGATCCCCTCGGACCGGAATGTCTGCAAGTATTGCCGGGCGCAGCGCTCCACCGCCCGAAGCTCTCCGCCGCTGCCGCAGCCCAGCAGCGTCAGCGCCATGCCTAACGTCAACAGCATCAGAAAAAATTTTCGCTTCATCACCAAGCTCCTTTCCCATTTTCCGCACCTCTATTCTATGCCCGGATTGCTGCCGTGACAACCGACCAACGGTTGAACTGCCGATTTATTTACCTCTCTAATTATATAGACGCTGCTTTCCGGAAAAGGTTTCATGATTTTCCGATTTCTGCAAAAGCTTTTTGGCGATCAACGGTGCGTCCGCCACACCTTGCATCGCCGTGGGCGGTGTGGTACAATAAAGGCCGTTTCTACCACCACAGGAGGTATCCCATATGAATCAGAAAGAGCTGAACGAGATCCGCCGCCGCTTCAAGCTGGACAAAAACGCCATCAGCAGGATCTACGGCTGCTATGTCAACAGCAATAAGGAGATCATTGCCAACATTGACGCCTCCATGGGCCTGATGTCGCAGGAGGAGCAGGAGATGTATCTGGGACTGCTGAAAAAGTCCCTGTCCGGTGCGCTGGGCCGGAACCTCATCGACATCGAATTCTCCACCGCGCAGGTGACGGACAGCGACGAGCACCGCCTGCTGCAGACCGTCCGCCAGACAGCCCTGCAGGACAGAAACTCCCGGGAGGCGCTGTGCCGCCGTATCATCGACGCCATGGACATGGGCGAGACCAACTATCTCATTCTGCTGGCCGCCGACACCTACGACGTGCCCTATCGGGGCCGGGACGACGAGACCTTTGCCGACGGCTCCGATACGGTGTATAAGTACTTTGTGTGCAGCATCTGTCCGGTGAAGGCGCCTACGCTGGAGCTGAAATACAGCAATGAGGACAGTGAGTTCCACAGTGCCTCCACCGGCCATATCGCGCTGGCGCCGGAGCTGGGTTTCCTGTTTCCCGCCTTTGACGACCGCGCCGCCAACATCTACAATGCCCTTTTTTACAGTAAAAATGCCGCCGAGCTCCATCAGGAGGTCATCGACGCGGTGTTCCGCGTGGCGGAGCCGCCCATGTCCGCCGAGGAGCAGAAGAACGTGTTCAGCACCGCACTGGGCGACGCCCTGCAGAAGGATTGCAGCTATGACGTGGTGCAGTCTGTTCATGAGCAGCTGCGGGGACGCATCGAGGAGCATAAGGAGAGCAAAGACCCTGAGCCGCTGACACTGTCCGTCCGCGAGGTGGGCGACATGCTGTCCGGCAGCGGTGTGTCCGCCGAAAAGGTGGAGGCCTTTCAGGAGGAGTGCCGCCGGCAGTACGGCGAGGACGCGGCACTGAATCCAAAAAACATCATCGAAAGCGGCAAGTTCCAGATCACCACGCCGGAGGTGAAGATCGCCGTGTCTCCGGAATACAGCTATATGATCGAGGCCCGTGTGATCGACGGGCGGCGATACATTCTCATTCCCGCCGACGACGGCGTGGAGATCAACGGCATCGGGGTGAATATCCCCAATCCGCAGAAAAGCGGCGAATAAACCGGAGGGGAGACCGCATGAAGGGTACGATACGGGAACTGAATCTGGAGCTGGGCAGACCGATGGCGAATCAGGCGCTGCGGTGGCTGGAGGCGGAGCTGGAAGCGGCGCGGAAGATGAACACGCCGCTGCTGAAGCTGATCCACGGCTACGGCTCCTCCGGCAAGGGTGGCCGCATCCGCACCGCCAGCCGCCGCTATCTGGAGGAGGCCGCCGTTCAGGGACGTATCGCCGCCTATCTGCCGGGCGAGCAGTTCAGCATCTTCGACGAAACGACCCGGCGGGTCCTGCAGCAGTATCCCCGGCTGCGGCAGGACCGCGATCTGGACCGTGAGAACCGGGGAATTACCTTCGTTTTTCTCAGAAAGCTTTGAAAGCATGAACGTCCCACTGTGAAGTTATCTTGCTTCACAGTGGGACGTTTTCAGGTAAGGGAGCGTTATCTCTGCGGCAGCTATTGCAGCAGGCCGATGATGAACAGGTGCAGCGGGTAGTAAAGGTAAAAGAGCCACTTCATCACGCGGTTGATGGCGGGGCTTGCGCCGCGGCGGCCATTGTACCGGGCCAGCAGGGGAATGGAGAGCACCACGCAGAGCTGGAGCAGACCGTATACCCGGTCAAGCGCGAGACAGTACACCACGGCGTAGAGCGACACATAAAAGAGACACCAGAGGATCTGCTTTTTGGGCGCGTTCCGGTTGGAGCCGATGGAGAGGATGCACAGGGCGGCGATACAGCTCCAGTCCGCCGGGAAGGTGACCGCGCAGAGCAGCAGCACGCAGACGACCTTGACTGGCGTTTTCAGCCGTTCGCTGTCGCAGACCCACAGCATCAGCAGACCGCCCAGCAGCGACCATACCACGCTGGTCTGATTCAGGATGCTGCCGGAGGCAAACGGAATAAATGAGCGCCAGCCGGTAAAATCGTGAGAGGCGAACACATAGGCGAAATGGGAGACCACCGCCAGAAGCAGCAGCCGCGCGGCGTATTTCGCCTTGCTGCGGGTGTAGTGATAGCCCTCGGCAATGAAGAAGCACATGATGGGACAGGTCAGTCGCCCAATCACATGCATGACCAGCGCCAGCGCGCTCCTGTCATAGCCAGGGAACAGCATCCACGCCAGATGATCCACGGTCATGGCCGCAATGGCGATCAGCTTGAGCAGGTTACTGTCCCATGTGCGGCGCGGCCCGCGCGCGACGGCGCCCTCAGTCGCCGACACCGGTATGAATGACCTTGCCCATGTTCCAGAGCAGGGCGACGCGCTTGGCGGCCTCCAGCCGCTCCTCCGGCGTATGGTAGGGGGCGTGAGCCGTCTCCGCGCCGCAGTCCATGCAGGTCACGGACACGCACCAGCCCTGTTCATCCGTCATGACGCCTGCGCCGCGGCAAACGGGACAATCTTCCAGCTCGATTTCAAAAATAGGATCCATAGCAATGCTCCTTGTTACAGTGTTTCTTGTGACGCGCGGTCACGGGGTCAGTGTATCACACGGCGGTAAAAATAGCAAGACGCGGGAAAACGAAAAGATTGCAACGTGCGGGCGATTTTGGTATAATGCGGCAGAGGTGAGAATTATGAGCAACGTGACATATCTGGAGACCGGCAGCACGGATCCCGCCTATAATCTGGCGTTTGAGGAGTATGTGCTGACCCATCGCACACAGGGCGACTATCTGCTGCTGTGGCAGAACGACAACACCGTCGTGGTGGGGCAGAACCAGAACACCGCGCAGGAGATCGACCCCGCCTTTGTCAAGGAGCACCATATCACCGTGGTGCGGCGCGGCACCGGCGGCGGCGCGGTGTACCACGATCTGGGCAACCTGAACTATTCGTTTATTACCGATACCGGCGCGGCGGAGCGCCTGACGATGGACCGCTTTACCCGCCCCATCGTGGAGGTGCTGCAGAACCTCGGCCTGAACGCCGAGGCGTCCGGCCGCAACGATATTCTGGTGGAGGGCCGCAAGGTGTCCGGCACGGCGCAGCGCCTTGTTCACGGGCGCATCCTGCACCACGGCACGCTGCTGTTTGACTCCCGGCCGGAGATGATCGCCGGCGCCCTGCGGGTGGATCAGGCGAAGTTTACCTCCAAGAGCGCCAAGTCCGTCAAGAGCCGCATCGGCAATATCCGGGAGTTTCTGCCGGCGGATATGACGCTTCCGGAATTCTGGGAGTATCTGAAGCGGCAGCTGGCCGGAACGGGACTGGTACAGAGCGCCCTGATGGCGGACGAGCTGGCGCAGGTCAGCAGGCTGGCCGACGAGAAGTACCGCACATGGGAGTGGACGTATGGCCGCTCGCCCAAGTTCGATCTGGTAAAGCGGAACTACTTTACCGGCGGACGGCTGGAGGTGGGTGTTTCCGTGGATCACGGGAGCATTACCGAGATCCGCTTCTATGGCGATTTCCTCAGTCTGACCGATACCACGCCGCTGTGCCGGGCGCTGGAGGGCGTCGCCTACCGGGAGGACGCGGTGGCCGCTGTGCTGGACAGCCAGCCCATGGCGGAGATGTTCGGCGGCATCACACGGGATGAGGTGCTGCGTACCATTTTTAATCAGTGACAAAGAGAGACATGGGGCGCTGTCCCATGTCTCTTTTTTGCCGGGGAGAAAAGTTTCTCTTGACAAGTGAACAAGCGTTCACTATACTACACGGTAAACGAGCGTTTACCGTGTAGTATAGGAGGAGATCATAGTATGGAATATACACGCAGCAAAGCGTATGATACACCGGCCCTGCAAAGCAAGATCATGGGCCCCAACCCTGTCAAGCTGGAGGAGGAACTGCTGGTGGATCACCGCATTCCCGCGGGAGCGGTGGTGTGCGATCTGGGCAGCGGGCAGGGGCTGACGTCTGTGTTTCTGGCCAAGGAATACGGCTTTACCGTCTATGCCGCCGACCTGTGGAGCGATCCGCAGGAGAACCGCGCCTTTTTCCGCGAAATGGGCCTGACGGATGAGCAGATCATTCCGGTGAAGGCCGATGCCACCGACCTGCCCTTTGAAAAGGAATTCTTTGACGCGGTGGTCACCACCGATTCCTACAACTATTTTGGCCGGAACCCCCATTATCTGGACGACAAGCTGCTGCCCTTTGTGAAGCGGGGCGGGTATATCTACATCGCCATCCCCGGCATGAAGCGGGACTGCCACGACCATCTGCCGCCGGAACTGCTGCTGTCTTGGACGCCGGAGCAGCTGGACTACATGCACGATACGGCCTATTGGAGCGACATGGTCCGTCAGTGCCGCAGCGCGGAGGTGCTGTGCGTGGCGGAAATGGAGGCCAATGAGGAGGTCTGGGCCGACTGGCTGCGGCAGGAGAATCCCTATTCCATCGGCGACCGCCGATCCATGGAGGCCGGCGGCGGAAAGTACCTGAACTTTATCAAGATCGTTCTGAGAAGGGTGTAAAAAATCCGCGGCCTCTGGCCGCGGATTTTTTACACCCGCTTGGCAAAGAGTTTCCAGAAAGTTCACAGCTGCGGGGTAGTATTTTTCTGTTTTAGTGATACAATACACTGTGACAAATGCCACAGTGTCAAGAAGGAGCGAGGAGACTATGCAGGCCATCAAAACGTTTGTCAAGGATCATCCCCATATGTGGTGGGGGCTGTTTCTGCCGGTCTATCTGACGGCATTTTTCACCATCGAGCATTTCATCACGGATAACTACTGGGCCACGGAGCTGCCCCTTGACCGGCTGATCCCCTTCTGTCCGTACTTTATCGCGTTCTACATGAGCTGGAGCCCGCTGCTGGCGGTGCTGGGCATCTACCTGATCCTGAAGGACGGCGAGGGCTTCCGCCGGTATATCTGGATGCTGGCGCTGTCGTTTTTCAGTGCCTCGCTGTTCTGTATTCTGGTGCCCAACGGACAGGATCTCCGTCCGGCGGATCTGGTGGTAACGGACATTTTCACTTGGGCAGTGCAGCTGACGTATACGCTGGACACCAATACCAACGTGTTCCCCAGCGTCCATGTGCTGGGTGTGATCGCGGCGGTGACCTCCGTGTGGGAAACGCCGGGGCTGCGGAAGAGCGGCTGGCGGTGGTTCGCGGCAGTGTACGGGCTGGTCATCATCGCCTCCACGCTGCTGGTGAAGCAGCATACCATTCTGGATGTGGCGGCGGCCATTCCATGTGGCATGCTGTCCTATCTGATCGTTTACCGGGTGATCGGCCGCCGGCGGAACATGCTGCCGCAGGCCAGCCCGCAGGGAGAATGACACAAAAGAGAGAAAGAGAGATAAACTATGGTAAGATCACCGTTATTGGAGGGCGTCAGTCCGGAGGATTGCCGGACCATGCGGGCCTGTCTGGGCGTTTATGACCAGAGCTTCCGACCGGAGGATGTGATCTATGACTTCGGCGACGGGCGGGATATGCTGGGCATCCTTACCGAGGGCAGCGCCGTGGTGGAGCGGATCGACCGGGAGGGCGGCCGCACCATTCTGGAGCATCTGGAGCCGGGCGGCGTATTCGGTGAGCGGATGATGTTCAAGGCCGCCGGAGACGACAGCGTGGTGGTGCGGGGCGTCAAACCCTGTCGCGTCAGCTTTCTGCGCTCGGAGGCGGTCATGCGCCGGTGCGAGCATGCCTGCGCCTGCCACAGCCGCATGGTGGAGAACCTGTTCCGGCTGGTGACGGAGAAGGCCACCTCCCTCTCCGAGCGGGTGGAGGTGCTCAGCCGCCGGTCCATTCGGGAGAAGCTGATGCGGTACTTTGAATTGCAGGCCGCCAAGCGGCGGGGCCGCTCGTTCCTGCTGCCGTTCTCCCTCAGCGCGCTGGCGGACTATATCTCCGCCGACCGCAGCGCCATGATGCGGGAGCTGAAAAAGATGCGGGAGGAAATGCTGGTGACCATCACCGGCCGCCATGTGACATTGCCATAAAGCACAGACACCCGTCTGGAGTGAATGAGCGGGCTGCATGAGACAGTTGACAGACACAGCGGGATGATCTGCTGTGCCTGTTCTTGTATCAGCTGATTTGTCAAGCAGATTTCATGACGCAGCATCCCGTGCCTCTCCCTTTGGGAGAGGTGGCCGAGCGTAGTAAGGGCGGAGAGGGGAAAACAATGGCCATACCCCCAAAAGGCTGCAAGCCCCTCTCAGTCACCTGCGGTGACAGCTCTCCCAAAGGGAGAGCCAAGGGCCTGTACCCCATTACATAGCATGTTGGCGTGAAAAATGGAGCGTATCGGTACTGATACGCTCCATTACCTGTTTTTCGACTGCTTATCAAGTGGCCGGGCAATATATAGCAATTAACAATAAGACATACCATTCCGCTCTGCATATGGCAATGTTTATGCATCCGCTGTCCGGCGAATTGCCCGTCAATTCCTGTCAAAAGTGTGTAAGATGTACATTGACGGGGACAGGAGTTCGTGATAAAATAAACAAAGTTACCGGTACCGCCTGCGGAAAGGGCGCAGGTTAGGAAATAACAGAAATGAGGGAGTAAGTATGTATCGCATCGTGAAAAAGGAAGCGCTGAAACCCACTGTGATCCTCTATGAGATCGAGGCACCCATGGTGGCCAAGAAGGCGCAGCCCGGCCAGTTCATCATTCTGCGCGTGGATGAGAATGGTGAGCGTATCCCCATTACGATCCATGACTATGACCGCGAGAAGGGCACCGTTACCATCATCGTTCAGACGGTGGGCGCCACTACCGAGAAGCTGAGCCACAAGCAGCAGGGCGACTGCCTGCACGATTTCGTCGGCCCGCTGGGCCGTCCCACCGAGACCGAGGGCAAGAAGAAGGTCTGCGTGGTGGGCGGCGGCGTCGGCTGCGCCATCGCGTATCCCGTTCTGAAGAAGTTCCATGACTGCGGCGCGGAGGTCCACGCTGTGGTGGGCTTCAAGAACAAGGACGTGGTCATTCTGGAAGATAAATTCAAGGCTGTCTCCAGCGTGCTGAAGGTCTGTACCGACGACGGCTCCTATGGCCAGAAGGGTCTGGTCACCGAGGCGCTGAAGGAGTTGCTGGACGCCGGCAACGTCTATGACGAGATCTTTGCCATCGGCCCCATGGTCATGATGAAATTCGTCTGCAAGACCACCGAGCCTTACGGCGTGCCCACCACCGTCTCCATGAGCCCCATCATGATCGACGGCACCGGCATGTGCGGCGGCTGCCGCCTGACCGTGGGCGGCGAGACCAAGTTCGCCTGCGTGGACGGCCCCGACTTCGACGGCCATCAGGTGGACTGGGATCTGGCTGTCAAGCGCAATCAGATGTATCACGACTTCGAGGTGCGTAAGCATGAGGAAGTCTGCAATCTGTACAAGCAGGAGGTAAAGTGATCATGGCGAATATGAGCTTGAAGAAGAATGAGATGCCCTCTCAGGACCCCAATGTCCGCAATAAAAACTTCCTCGAGGTAGCGCTGGGCTACACCGAGGAGCAGGCGCTGGACGAAGCCGCCCGCTGCCTCAACTGCAAGAACCATCCCTGCGTGGACGGCTGTCCCGTCAACGTGCGTATCCCCGAGTTCATCCAGAAGATCGTGGAGAAGGACTACGAGGGCGCCTATCAGGTAATCCATCAGACCAGCTCCCTGCCCGCCGTGTGTGGCCGCGTCTGCCCGCAGGAGTCCCAGTGCGAGATGCACTGCGTCCGCGGCAAGAAGGGCGACCCCGTTGGTATCGGCCGTCTGGAGCGCTTTGTGGCCGACTGGCACAACGCCCACAGCACCGAAGCGCCCACCAAGCCCGAGTCCAACGGTCACAAGGTGGCTATCGTGGGTTCCGGCCCTGCGGGCCTGACCTGCGCCGGCGATCTGGCCAAGAAGGGCTATGAGGTCACCGTGTTCGAGGCGCTGCATCTGGCCGGCGGCGTGCTGGTGTACGGCATTCCCGAGTTCCGTCTGCCCAAGGCCATCGTCCAGAAGGAAGTGGACGGCCTGAAGGCCATGGGCGTCAAGGTGGAGACCAACACCGTGGTGGGCCGCACCATCACCATCGACGAGCTGATGGAGGAGAACGGCTTTGAGGCCGTGTTCGTCGGCTCCGGCGCGGGTCTGCCCATGTTCATGCACATCCCCGGCGAGAACCTGAAGGGCGTTTATTCCGCTAACGAGTTCCTGACCCGTATCAACCTGATGAAGGCCTACCGCGAGGACAGCGATACCCCCATCATGGATCTGAAGGGCAAGAAGGTCGCCGTTGTCGGCGGCGGCAACGTGGCTATGGACGCCGCCCGCTGCTCCAAGCGTCTGGGCGCTGAGGTCTGGGTGGTCTACCGCCGCGGCATGGAGGAGCTGCCTGCCCGTCACGAGGAAGTGGAGCACGCCATCGAGGAAGGCATCATCTTCAAGACCCTGAATAACCCCATCCAGATCAATGGCGACGAGCAGGATTGCGTCAAGTCCATGACCTGCATCGAGATGGAGCTGGGCGAGCCTGACGCTTCCGGCCGCCGCCGTCCCATGGAGAAGAAGGGCAGCGAGTTCGATCTGCCTGTGGACGCCGTCATCATGTCTCTGGGCACCAGCCCCAACCCGCTGATTAAGAGCACCACCAAGGGTCTCGAGGTCAACAAGAAGGGCGGCATCATCGTCAACGAGGATGGCCTGACCTCCCGCGAGGCTGTCTATGCCGGCGGCGACGCCGTCACCGGCGCGGCCACCGTCATTCTGGCCATGGGTGCCGGTAAGCTGGGCGCCAAGTCCATCGACGAGTATCTGAGCAATAAGTAAGCAAGGTCTACATAAGAAGATGAGCTGCGAAAGCAGCTCATCTTTTTTATGCTTCATTTCCCATATAGATGTCCTCACACTGCTGCTGGGCCTGCGTCAGCCGTGTCTTGATCCTGATGGGGAGAAAGGATTCCCGGAAAGCGGCAGAGTCTGCGTCCAGCATATCCAGCACATCCTCCGTGGCGGCGAAAAGGGTAAGATACATTTTCTTGTAATCGGGCATAAAATGGCCTCCATAAATTTATTTTAGATATATAATGCGCCCATACGAAACACTGTACCACAAAACAAAACTAAAATAAATACATATTATATTTATTTTGGAGTGAATTTATGGCGATCAAGAGTCTTTCCATCCGTATTGATACGGAGATGCTGGATAAATTGCACGTCGTGGCGGATTATGAAGGCCGATCCGCCAACAGCCAGATCAATATTCTGATCCGTGATTGTATTGCGGCTTATGAGAAGGAGCACGGGCAGATCATACTGGGGAAGAAGGAGAAATAAGGCGGCGGGGTGCGTTCACCCCGTCCCTACGAAGTATCATGAGATCACTTGCATAACAAAACCCGCGTTTCTCTCAAAATACCCCTTGCAATTCGGAAAAAGATTTGATATACTACACCATACGAATTAAATCCTGTGTATTTCATGGGGGAGTAGTTGCGCACCTGCGGGTGCGAGTTAAGTCAACATGCATGGCGGAAGCGTCTGGCTTAACCTTAGACAGCGAGACTCATGTACAGCATCATTACTGTACATGTGGCTCGCTTTTTTGCTTTGCCGGGCGGAAATACGCCTATGCTGCGTCAAATCCCTTGAAAATACACAAAGTATTCCCTGCGGGCTTTTCCTTGCCTGCGCGTATTTCCGCTGCCGGCAAAACGGCAGAAGGAGGACGAAAGCAAAACCCGACGCCCTTTATCAGCCAGTCATATCGGGCAATATACCCGTATTCAGGAGGAAGGACAATATGAAGCATTATCTGGAACAAGCGGACGCCGTGCTGCGGGATGTGGACTCCCGCGACAGCGGTCTGACCGCCGCCGAGGCGGAGGAGCGCCTTGTCAAAAACGGCAAGAACAAGCTGGAGGAGGCCAAGAAGGATTCCCTGATTAAGCGGTTCTTCCAGCAGATGGCCGATCCCATGATCATCATTCTGCTGGCCGCCGCCGCCATCAGCGCTGTGCTGGCGGTGGTAGAGAACGAGAGCTTTGCCGACGTGATCATCATCCTGTTCGTGGTCATCGTCAACGCCGTGCTGGGCGTGTATCAGGAGAGCAAGGCGGAGAAGGCCATTGAGGCATTGCAACAGATGGCCGCCGCCACCAGCAAGGTGCTGCGTGACGGCCAGACCGTCACCATCCGCAGCGAGGAGCTGGTGGTGGGCGACGTGGTGCTGCTGGAGGCGGGTGACGCCATCCCGGCGGATGGCCGCGTGCTGGAGAGCGCCAGCATGAAGGTGGAGGAGGCCGCCCTGACCGGCGAGTCCGTCCCCGTTACCAAGTTCATCGACCTGATCCACCTGCGGGACAACGCCAGCGACGTACCGCTGGGCGACCGGAAGAACATGGTCTACATGGGCTCCACCGTGGTGTATGGCCGCGGCCGCATGGTGGTGACCCAGACAGGTATGGATACCGAGATGGGCAAGATCGCCGACGCGCTGGCCAACGCCAAGGAGGGCCAGACTCCCCTGCAGATCAAGCTGACCCAGCTGTCCGGTATCCTCACCAAGCTGGTGCTGGTGATCTGCGTGCTGATCTTCGGTGTGCAGCTGCTGCGTGCCGGTGCGTTCACTCTGGACGTGGTGCTGCACTCCTTCATGATCGCCGTGTCTCTGGCGGTGGCCGCCATCCCGGAAGGCCTTGCCGCCGTGGTCACCGTGGTGCTCAGCATCGGCGTCACCAATATGTCCAAACGCAGCGCCATCATCCGCCGCCTGACCGCCGTGGAGACCCTGGGCTGCGCCCAGATCATCTGCTCCGATAAGACCGGCACCCTGACCCAGAACAAGATGACCGTGGTGGACGATTACGGCACCGACCGCGACCGCACCGCCACCGCCATGGCCCTGTGCTCCGACGCCGCGCTGGCGGAGGACGGCACCGTCAACGGCGAGCCTACCGAAGCGGCGCTGGTGGCGTGGAGCGCCAAGTGCGGCCTGCCCAAGCCCCGTCTGCAGAACGAACTGCCCCGTGTGGGTGAAGCGCCCTTTGACTCCGGCCGCAAGATGATGTCCACCGTGCATAAGACGGAGAGCGGCTATGTCCAGTTCACCAAGGGTGGCCCCGACGTGGTGCTGGAGCGCTGCACCAGCTATTGGGACAGCGGTATGGTGCGTCCCATGACGGAGGAAAAACGCGCTGAGATTCTGGCCGCCAACAAGGCCATGGCCGACAAGGCTCTGCGGGTGCTGGCCGCCGCCCAGCGGGTATATGAGACGGAGCCAACCTCCTTCGAGGCCGACGATCTGGAGCATGACCTATGCTTCTTGGGGCTGGCGGGCATGATTGATCCGGTGCGCCCGGAGGTAAAGGCCGCCATCGAGGAGTGCCGTCAGGCGGGTATCCGGCCCATCATGATTACCGGTGACCATATCGACACCGCCGTGGCCATCGCCAAGGAGCTTGGCATTCTTACCGAGGACAAAAAAGCCATCACCGGCGCACAGCTCAGCGCCATGAGCGACGAGGAGTTCGAGAAAGAATACCCTCACATCGCCGTGTACGCCCGCGTGCAGCCGGAGCATAAGACCCGCATCGTCAACGCATGGCGCAATGCCGGATATGTGACCGCCATGACCGGCGACGGCGTCAACGACGCGCCCTCCATCAAGTCCGCCGATATCGGCGTCGGCATGGGCATCACCGGTACCGACGTCACCAAGAACGTGGCGGATATGGTGCTGGCCGACGATAACTTCGCCACCATCGTGGGCGCGGTGGAGGAGGGCCGCCGCATCTATGACAACATCCGCAAGGCCATCCAGTTCCTGCTGTCCTCCAACATGAGCGAGGTCATCTCCATCTTTGTGGCCACGCTGCTGGGCTTCACCATTCTGGAGCCGGTACACCTGCTGTGGATCAATCTGGTGACCGACTGCTTCCCGGCGCTGGCGCTGGGCATGGAGGAGGCGGAGCCCGCCATCATGCGCCGCCGTCCTCGTGACGCCAAGGCCGATATTTTCGCCGGCGGCATGGGCGTGGATGTGGCCTATCAGGGTCTTGTGATCTCGGCGCTGACCATCGCGGCCTTCTTCATCGGTCACTTCATGGAATCCGGCGTGTGGGAAATTCCGGCGGGCGGCCTCAGCCCTGACGGCACCACTATGGCCTTTGTCACCATGTCCATGGCGGAGATTTTCCACAGTCTCAACATGCGGTCCCAGCGGGGCAGCATCCTGAAGCTCCGCACCCGCAACAAGATGATGACCTTCGCCGCCATCGGCAGCCTGCTGGCTACCACGCTGGTGTGCGAGGTGCCCTTCATCGCCACCGCCTTCGACTTCACCAGTGTGGAGTGGAACGAGTATCTGGTGGCGCTGGCGCTGGCCTTCTGCGTCATCCCTATTGTGGAGATCGTGAAGTTCTTCCAGAGGAAAGCGGAGAAATAAGCATAAAAAAGATGACTGGCTCTGCCAGTCATCTTTTTTAATGTCATTCCTTCGGCTCCGTGTTTTCGGTCTTTGCCTTCCGCTTCAGGGAGAACTTCTTCCCACCGCTCTTGCGGCGGACGATGCGCACGACCACCACGATCACCGCCGCGATCACCAGCAGCCATACCCAGCTGTACGCCAGCCACACGGCGAAATCCTCCAGCGCGTTGCCCACGGCCTTCAGGCCGTTGACGAAGGACTGACCCAGCCGCCCGCCGAAGGTGGTGACGGCCTCGTCCTGCCCGGACAGCTTATAGACCTCGCTGAGCTCCACGTCGATGGTGGCGTAGTCCACCAGCGCGTCATAGTGCCGCAGCGTGCCGCTGAGGTTTTCGATCTCCCATTCCGTCTCGGAGATGGCGCTCTCGATGGTGATGATGTCCTCCATGCTGGTGGCCTTGGCCAGCAGCGTCTGCAGCCGCTCCAGCTTGATGCGGGCCGTCTCCAGCCGGGCCTCGGTATCGTAGTAGCTTTCGGACACGTCGTCTGTGTTGGTGTTGGAATAGGTCACATGGCACAGCGCACCGGCCTTCTGGAAGAAGGTGTCAAACTGCTCTGCCGGAACGCGGACGGTGTAGCTGGCGTGACGGTAGCCGCTGTTGCCGTTGGAGGTGCTGCTCTGCTGGAAATAGCCGCCCAGCTCATCCACCAGCGCGTCGATGCCGCTGCTGGCGGCGTCAAAGTCCAGCGTCTGCATCTCCATATAGCCGGTGTAGATGCGCTTGGCGGGCTTACCGGTCTGGATCTCGCCGTTTTCTCCCTCCATGGCGCCCGGCTCAGCGGTGTCATATGCCATGTTGTAGTCCTCGTCGGCGCCGTTGGTGTCGGCGCTGGTGTTCCAATAGTCGCCGCTGTCACGGGGTACGGCGGCGTTGTCGCTGCCAGCCGCTTGTGCGCTGCCGCAGCCTGCCAGCAGCAGGGCCAGCACCAGCGTCAGCAAGAGAGATACGATGCGTTTCATGGACAAAAAACCTCCTTCATTTTGGGATCTTCCTGTCTATGTGACGCTGGCGGCGTGGAAAAAGTTCCCGATTTCCGCAAAAAAGCAGCCGGCTTTTCCAAGTCGGCTGCTTTTTTGGCAATGAAATCGTCAGATTTCATGCCAGCTTACTTTACATACTCCTTGGGATCGATAAGGCTTCCGTCCTTCTCCACGGCAAAGTGCAGATGCGGCCCCATGCTGGCCTCGGCGGCGGCAGTGCCTACATAGCCCACGATGTCACCGGCGGCCAACTGCTGGCCCTCGCTGATGGGGGGATTGTCCTGCAGGCTGCTGTATTTGGTGACGTAGCCGCCGCTGTGGGTGATACACACGGTGGTGCCCATCAGCTCGTCACGGGTGACGGAGGTCACCTCGCCTGCCGCAGCAGTCTTGACCGCGTCGCCCTCGGCGGCCTGAATGTCCAGCCCCTCGTGGGTGCGCCAGTCGGCCATGGTCTCGTCATACAAAAGCTCCGACATGCTGAACACCGTCACCGTGGTGCCGTCCAGCGGCGAGACCACCTGCGGCAGCAGCTGGGCGGCGGTCTCTACGGGTTCTGCATCCTCCTTCGGCTCCTCCTTTTCGGGCAGGGTGGGCTTCACCGGCGTGACCACCGGGGGCTTGGCCTGCGTGACAGGCTGGTTGGCGGAGGCCTGCTGGGCAGGCACTTCGCGGTTCAGTACCAGATAGCCCGTCACACCGGCGGCCACCACACACAGCGCCAGCGCGATGTAAAGGGCGCGGCGATGCTGTTTCATGAATTCCATAGCTTCTCCTTTCACCGGAGCATCTCCGATGGCCGCCCGTTACGGCCGGCGGCCGGCCGGAATGAAAAAAATGACCTCTGCCGCCTATTTTGGACGGACAGAGGTCATTTTATACATTTATTGGTTCAGCTATCAAATTCGCCCTTCAGGTCGCGGCCCATCAGCATGCGGATGGCCTCGTGGGGATCGCCGTTTTCGTAGAGAATGTGGTACACCGACTGGCAGATGGGCAGCTCCACGCCGTACTGCCTGCCCAGCTGCACCAGCGCCTTGACGGTGTAGTAGCCCTCGGCCAGCTGGGTATAGGGCTTACCCTGCACGAAGCACTCGCCGAACTGCCGGTTATGGCTGTAAGGGGAGAACACCGTGGCCTCATAGTCGCCCAGATGGCACAGTCCGTAGGCGGACAGCTCGTTGCCGCCCATGGCCCGGATGAGACGGGCCACCTCGCGGGTGCCGCGGCTCATCAGCGCGCCCTTCAGCGTTACCAGCCCCGCGCCGTCCAGAAAACCGGCAGCGATGCCCACCACGTTCTTCGCTGCCGCGCCGACCTCGTTGCCCAGCAGGTCGTTGCCATAGTAGAAACGGATCAGATCGCTGGAAAACTCCTTCACCAGCCGCTGCTTGACGGCGGTATTCTCGCTGTCGATGACCATGCAGTTGGGTACGCCGCGATAAAACTCCTGCACATGGCCCGGCCCCAGCCATACGGCGATGGCGTTGGAGCCGTCCAGATATTCGCCTGCCACCTGACTGAGCCGCTCGCCGGTGCCGATCTCCAGACCCTTCATGCACAGCACAACGATCTTGTCCCGCAGCGCCATGGTACGCAGCTCCTCCATCAGACCCCGCAGGCTCTGGGAGCCGATGGAGATGATAATGACCTCCGCGTCCTTCACGCAGGCGAGGTCGGTGGACAGCGTGATGGATTCCGGCAGCGTCAGCAGGTCATTGCTGCGCGTTTCCAGAAACCGCTGCATCCGGGCGGAGCCGGAGCGGCCGTACAGCGTGACATGATGACCTGTGCGGTCCAGATACCATGTGATCAGCGAGCCCCAGCGCCCGCAGCCGATGACGGTGATGTTCATGTTGGTGGTTCCTCCTGAGTTGAGGGAATGATGAAGTATGTTGTGGTATATTGAGGGGCGGATACCCCAAGGGTACTCGTTCCGCTGCGCTCCACCGCGCCCATCGTCCGCCCCTACGGAATTCTATTGATAACTGCTGCGTAGGGGCCGATGCCTACATCGGCCCGCTCGAAGAACGCGGTGTCTACCGTGCGGCGCGATGTGGGCATCGCGCCCTACAAAAGAGCATTGTGAAGGACGCGCGTACCCCAAGGGCACTTGTTCCGCTTTGCTCCACTGCGCGGTTGGCTGCAAACCTTTTTGGCAGAAAAAGACTTTTCGCCAGTTATCTTACGATCAGCGTCCGTCCATCCATCTCAGGCGGGCAGGCCAGACCCAGCACATCCAGAATGGTGGGAGCGATGTCCGCCAGACGGCCGGTGCGCAGCTCACTGCCTGCGCCGCACAGGATGAAGGGCACCAGATTGGTGGTGTGGGCGGTCATGGGGCTGCCGTCGGCCTGCTTCATATCCTCGGCGTTGCCGTGGTCGGCGGTTATCATGGCGATACCGCCCATCTTCAACGTGGCGTCCACTACCTTGCCCACGCAGGTATCCACGGTCTCCACCGCCTTGACGGCGGCCTCCAGCACGCCTGTGTGGCCCACCATGTCGCAGTTGGCGAAGTTCAGGATGATAACATCGTAATTGCCGGACTCGATGCGCTCCACGCACTTGTCGCACACCTCGAAGGCGCTCATTTCCGGCTGGAGGTCGTAGGTGGCCACCTTGGGGGAGGGCACCAGCACCCGATCCTCGCCGGGGTACTGCTTTTCCACGCCGCCGTTGAAGAAGAAGGTGACATGGGCGTACTTTTCCGTCTCGGCGATGCGCAGCTGGGTCATGCCCATGCTGCTGAGGTATTCGCCCAGACCGTTCTTCACCGCCACACGGGGCCACGCCACCAGCACATTGGGCATGGAGGCGTCATACTCCGTGTTGCACACATAGGTGGTGGGGAAGAACTCCCGCTGGAAGCCGTCGAAATCGGGGTCCACGATGGCGCGGGTGATCTCACGGGCGCGGTCGGGACGGTAGTTGAAGAAAATAACGCTGTCGTTGTCGCCGATGGTGCCGTCCTTGTCGCAGACCACAGGCTCCACGAACTCGTCGGTCACGCCGTTGGCGTAGGACTGGGCCACGGCGTCCACGGGGTCGGCATTCTGCACGCCCTCGCCGTAGACCATGGCGTCATAGGCCATCTGCACGCGCTCCCAGCGCTTGTCGCGGTCCATGGCGTAATAGCGGCCCATCACCGTGGCGATCTTGCCCACGCCCAGCTGGGCGCACTTGTCCCGCAGCTCCTCCACGAAGCCCTTGCCGCTGGTGGGCGACACGTCGCGGCCATCCAGAAAGCAGTGGACATAGACCTTGGTGAGGCCCTTATCCTTTGCCATCTGCAGCAGGGCGAACAGGTGCTGGATATGGGAGTGTACGCCGCCGTCGGACAGCAGACCGTACAGATGCAGGCTGCTGTCGTGCTTCAGGCAGTCGTCCATGGCCTTGTTGTAGGCCTCGTTTTTGAAGAAGCTGCCATCGTCGATGGCGCGGCTGATGCGGGGCAGATCCTGAAATACCACCCGGCCGCCGCCGATATTGGTGTGTCCTACCTCGCTGTTGCCCATCTGACCGGCGGGCAGACCCACGTCCAGTCCGCTGGCGGACAGGGTGGTGTTGGCGTATTCCTTGAACAGCCGGTCAAGCACCGGCGTGTTGGCCAGCGTTACGGCGTTGTCATCGCTGGCGGGAGCCAGTCCGAAGCCGTCCATGATAATCAGCGTAGTCGGCGTCTTGTTCATGACAGAACCTTCCTTTCTCGCGGTATGTCAGTCCTGATTGGCAGCGTTGATGATCTCCACAAACTCGGCGGGCTTCAGGCTGGCGCCGCCGATCAGGCCGCCGTCGATATCGCTCTGGCCCAGCAGCTCCGCCGCGTTGGAGGGCTTCATGGAGCCGCCGTACTGGATGGTGATGGAGCGGGCGATGCGGGCGCCGTACAGGTGGCGCACGGTGGTGCGGATGAAGGTGCAGACCTCGGCGGCCTGCTCGGCGGTGGCGGTCTTGCCGGTGCCGATGGCCCATACCGGCTCATAGGCGATGACGCACTTGCGCAGCTTCTCGGCAGGCACCCCGGCCAGCGCGGACTTCACCTGCAGCGCGATCAGCTCCATGGTAATGCCCAGCTCACGCTGCTCCAGCGTTTCGCCCACGCAGATGATGGGGTGCAGGCCTGCGTCCAGCGCGGCCAGCGCCTTCTTGTTGACGGTGAAGTCGGTCTCGCCGAAGTACTGGCGGCGCTCGGAATGGCCGATGATAACGTACTTCACGCCCAGATCCTTCAGCATCTCGGCGGACACCTCGCCGGTGTAGGCACCAGACTTCTCATAGAACACGTTCTCGGCGCCCACGGACACCCGCAGATCCTTGAAGGCGCGGATGGCAGTGGAGATGTTCACGGAGGGGACACACACCACCACGTCGCACCACTTGGCCTTGGGCATGATGGCTTTCAGTTCTTCGGCAAACTTCTTGGTCTCGCTGGCGGTCATGTTCATCTTCCAGTTGCCGGCAATAATGGTCTTGCGATATCTGCGATTCATGTTTTTCTAAGCTCCTCTAATTTATATTCAAATGATCTTAAAAATTGCAGTTTTTACTTATCTAAGAGGCACGCCACGCCGGGCAGCTCCAGACCCTCCAGAAATTCCAGAGACGCGCCGCCGCCGGTAGAGATGTGGGTGATCTTGTCGGCGAAGCCCATCTGCTCCACGGCTGCCGCGCTGTCGCCGCCGCCCACGATGGTGACAGCGCCGCTGTCGGCCAGCGCCTGCGCCATGGCACGGGTACCGGCGGCGAAGTTCTCGAACTCAAACACGCCCATGGGGCCGTTCCACACCACGGTGCCCGCGCCCTTCACGGCGTCGCAGAAGGTCTTGGTGGTGTTGGGGCCGATGTCCATGCCCTCGTAATCGGCGGGGATATCCATGGTGCTGACCACCATGCGCTTGGCGTCGTTGGAGAAGCTGTCGGCAGCCACGGTGTCGGTGGGCAGCAGCAGCTTTACGCCATTCTTCTTGGCCTTTTCGATCATCTCCAGCGCATAGTCCAGCTTATCGTTCTCGCACAGGCTCTTGCCGATCTCGCCGCCCTGCGCCTTGGCGAAGGTATAGGCCATGCCGCCGCCGATGATGATGGTGTCGGCCTTGTCCAGCAGGTTGCGGATCACGCCCAGCTTGTCGCTGATCTTGGCGCCGCCCAGTACCGCCACGAAGGGCCGCTTGGGATCGTCCAGCGCCTTGCCCATGATCTCTAGCTCCTTGGCCACCAGCAGGCCGGACACGGCAGGCAGGAAGGCCGCCACACCGGCGGTGGAGGCGTGGGCGCGGTGTACGGTGCCGAAGGCGTCGGACACATACAGCTCCGCCATGGAGGCCAGCTCCTTGGCGAAGGAGGGATCGTTCTTCTCCTCGCGGATGTCGAAGCGCAGGTTCTCCAGCAGCATGATCTCGCCGCCCTTCAGGGTCGCGGCCTTGGCCTTGGCGTCCTCGCCCACGATGTCCTTGGCGAAGATGACCTCCTGACCCAGCAGCTCACTGAGGCGCTTGGCCACGGGGGCAAGGCTCAGCTTTTCCTTCCACTCGCCCTTGGGCTTGCCCAGATGGGAGCAGGCGATGACCGCCGCGCCCCTGTCCAGCAGATACCGGATGGTGGGCAGGGCCGCCACGATGCGCTTGTCACTGGTGATCTCGCCGGTGGCTTTGTCCTGCGGTACGTTGAAATCGCAGCGTAGCAGGATCTTCTTGCCTGCCACATCCACGTCCATGATGGTTTTCTTGTTGTAGTTCATATTCGCGTCTCCTTTACAGAGTAGTGTTACATGGTTGCCATTTCTCCCACGCCGGTCAGGCCGGGGAAGCCGTTCTGCCGCAGCGCCTCATAGGTGAGGATGGCCACGGAGTTGCTGAGATTCAGGCTGCGGGCGTCCGACCGCATGGGCAGCCGGATGCAGCGGTCATAGTGGGCCATGCGGAAGTCCTCAGGAAGTCCCGCCGTCTCCTTGCCGAAGAACAGCCAGCAGTCAGGGGAGAACCGGGCCTGCGTATAATCCCGCGGCGCCTTGGTGGTGGCCAGCCACAGGTCGGCCGGCGCTTCGGGGTGCTGCCGGAAAAGATCGTCCAGCCCATCGTAGTCCCGCACCTCTACCAGATGCCAGTAATCCAGACCGGCCCGCTTTACGGCGCGGTCGGAAATATCAAAGCCCAGCGGGCGGACAAGATGCAGGCGGCTGCCGGTAGCGGCGCAGGTGCGGGCGATGTTGCCGCAGTTCTGCGGGATCTCCGGCTCCACCAAAACAATGTTCAGCATAGTGAATTTACACCTCATGTTCAAAAAACATTGCATAGTATAAAACAATTCTTTCCGGAATTCAACATCAAAATTATTAAAAAGCCTGTTTTTCTCATTAAAATATTCGTTTTGAACGTCGATTTTTTGAGAAAACAGAGAATTCGTGCTATTCTGCCATTTTTACCCATAACAGACAAAAAATCTTGGTGGTTTTTCTGCGCAAAAACACTGGATTTTCCCACAGGATATGTTATACTACCAATAAGAAGAAATGTTACCATCTCTTTTCTGGGGGTGTTTTCCAATGGATCACAATATTGCGATCATTGATCTTCGCGCCGGCGGTGCCGGCGCCGATACCGCTATGAAACCGCTGATGCTGCATACAATACTCTTTTGCCCCGTTATCCGGTGGGTGTGTCAGGAGTTATTGCCCTGCGGCGTCGGGCGGTTTTTTGTTGTCTGCGATGAAGAATGGCGGGAGGAGACTGCCGGGGCCTTGCAGGGCATCGGCGGCGTGACCTTCCATGACAGGTTGGAGGAAGCACTTTCCGCTGCCGAGGGCGAGGTGATCGTCGTTCCCGGCGCGGTGGTGCCTGTATGGGGCGAGGGGAACCGCGCCGTCTATGCCGCTGACGCCGCGCTGCTGCGTGCCCGTCTGGCGGAGGGCCTGACGCTGAACGACTGTCCGGCGAATGCCGGAAGCATCTGCCAGCTGTGGCAGAGCCCCAGTGCCGCGCCGTCCTTCCTGCCGGTGGCTGACGCCGCGGCGCTTCAGGCGGCCATGCCCGCCGCCCGCGAGCTGCTGATGCGGCGGATGGCCATGAACGGCGTCGCCGTCATCGACCCCGAGAATACCTATGTGGATCCCCGCTGCGCCGTGGCGCCGGGCGTGACGCTGCTGCCGGGGACGATCCTGCGGGGGCATACCGTTATCGGCAAGGGCTGCGAGATCGGCCCCAATACCATGATCCGTGACTGCGTGGTGGGCAAGGATACCACCGTCAACGCCAGCCAGCTGAACGAGAGCACCATCGGCAGCCATACCACCGTGGGGCCCTTCGCCTATGTGCGGCCCGGCTGCACCGTGGGCGACCACTGCCGCATCGGCGATTTCGTGGAGCTGAAGAACTCCAAGCTGGACGACGGCACCAAGGTCAGCCATCTCACCTATGTGGGCGACAGCGACATCGGCAAGCGGGTCAACTTCGGCTGCGGCACCGTCACCACCAACTATAACGGCCTGAAGAAATTCCGCTGCACCGTGGGGGACGACGTGTTCCTAGGCTGCAACACCAACCTGATCGCTCCGGTCACCATCGGGGACGGGGCGTACACCGCCGCGGGCTCCACCATCGACAAGGATGTGCCCGCCGGGGCGCTGGCTGTGGCCCGTGCGCGGCAGGAGAACAAGCCCGGCTGGGCCGCCCGGTTCTTCAAAAATAAGAAGAAGTAAAAATTTACATAAAAAAATAACAAAAGAGGAGGATGTTTCACCATGATTTCTCACGGCAAGGACATCAAAATTTTCACCGGCAACGCCAACCCCGCTCTGGCACAGGAGATCTGCAAGATCATCGGCACCAAGCTGGGCGAGGCAGAGGTCAAGAGCTTCGCTGACGGCGAGGCTTCCGTCTCCCTGTACGAGACCGTCCGCGGCAGCGACGTGTTCCTGATCAACTCCACCTGCAAGCCTGTCAACGACAGCCTGATGGAGCTGCTCATCATGATCGATGCCTGCAAGCGCGCCAGCGCCGGCCGTGTCACGGCGGTCATCCCCTATTTCGGCTATGCCCGTCAGGACCGCAAGGCCAAGAGCCGCGACCCCATCTCCGCCAAGCTGGTGGCCAACATGCTGACTGCCGCCGGTGCCGACCGCGTGCTGACCATGGACCTGCACGCCGCTCAGATCCAGGGTTTCTTTGATATCCCCGTGGATAACCTGCTGGGCAACCCCGTGTTCGTGGATTACTATGCCAAGAAGTTCGGCAGCTCCGTGGAGGATATGGTCGTGGTGTCCCCCGACGTGGGCAGCGTGGCCCGCAGCCGCACCTTCGCCCAGAAGCTGCACATGGGTCTGGCCATCGTGGACAAGCGCCGCCAGAAGGCCAACCAGTGCGAGGTCATGAACGTCATCGGCGACGTGGAAGGCAAGGACTGCATCCTCTTCGACGACATGGTGGATACCGCCGGCTCCCTGTGCAACGCGGCCAAGGCTATCGTAGAGGTGGGCGGCGCCCGCAACGTGTACGCCTGCGCCAGCCACGGCCTGCTGGACGGTCCCGCTCTGGAGCGCATCGAGGCCAGCCACATTCAGGAGCTGGCGCTGCTGAACACCCTGCCTGTGTCCTTCGGTGAGGGCTGCTCCAAGATCAAGTACCTGTCCGTGGCTCCCATGTTTGCCGAGGCCATCGAGCGCATCTATCAGGAGATCTCCATCGCCAAGCTGTTCAACTGAGACTTTTCAAATCGAATATAAGGTGTTATAATAGGGGAACTGCGCACGCAGTTCCCCTATTCTTCACAGGGAAGACCACAGAGAGAAGGAGGGACGCTCCTTGTTTTTCAATCGCAATCAGAGCGGCGGCGTCAATTGGATACTGGTGGGGCTGGGCAATCCCGGCAAGCAGTACGAGAGCACCCGCCACAATATGGGCTGGCTGGCATTGGACAGCCTGATGGAGCAGGAAAAATTCACCCTGCCCAAGCTGCGCTTTAAGGCGTGGACGGGTATTTTTGAGAAGGACGGCAATAAAATACTGGTGATGAAGCCCCAGACCTACATGAACCTCTCCGGCGAATCGGTGGGGGAGGCCGCCCGCTTCTATAAGGTCCCGGCGGATCATGTGGTGGTGATCTCCGACGATGTGTCGCTGCCGGTGGGCAAGCTGCGCATCCGCAAGGGCGGCAGCGCAGGCGGCCACAACGGCCTGAAGAACATCATCGCCCATCTGGGTACCGACCAGTTTCCCCGCATCAAGGTGGGGGTAGGCATGCCGGAGCATCCGGATCACGAGATGATCGATTGGGTCATCGGCAAGCCCAAGGGCGAGGAGGCAAAGCTGCTGCGTGAGACGCTGGATCGCGCCGCCAACGCGGCGCTGTGCCTGATGAAGGAAGGCCCCGACAAGGCCATGAACAAGTTCAACGGGTAAACCGAGAAGAGAACGATAATGCCTGTAGGGGCGGACGACTCTGTCCGCCCTGACGGTGACGATACGATTTCTTGCGGGCGGACAGAGTCGTCCGCCCCTACGGAATCATAGACACGGATGTGCCAGCTACTAGAAAGGAGGGGAGATATGAACGGGTTATTAAAGGAACTGCTGACCATGCCGGAGGCCCGCGCGCTGCTGGACAGCACGCTGCGGGGCGATAAGCCGCTGGCCACCGGGGTATCTCCCGTCCATCGTGCCATGCTGGCGGCGGCCATGCTTCAGGAGACGGGCCGCCCCATGCTGGCGCTGTGCGGCGATGAAACGGAGGCCGCACGGCTCTGTACCGACCTTCGCGCCCTGACGGGCCGCCAGGTGACGCTGCTGCGGCGTCGTGACTGGCAGCTGCGGCCCAGCGCCGCGGCCAGCCGCAGCTGGGAGCATCAGCGTCTGGCGGCGCTGTACGCCATGGCGTCGGGACAGGCGCCACTGGTGGTAGCCGCCATCGACGCGGCGGTGCAGCGGTGTATCCCCGCTGATGTGCTGCGGGATGCCGCCATTACCCTGAAAACCGGCGAAAGCTATCCGGTGGAGGAGCTGACGGCGGGACTGATCCGCGCCGGCTACGTCCGATGTCAGCAGGTGGAGGGTCCCGGCCAGTTCGCCCTGCGGGGCGGGATACTGGACGTGTTCTCCCCCGCCATGGAGCAGCCGGTGCGCTGCGAATTCTGGGACGACGAGCTGGACGCCATGGGGGCCTTCGATGTGACCACCCAGCGGCGCGTCCATAACCTGAACGAAACGCTGCTGCTGCCCGCCGGAGAGGTATTGCCCTTCTACGGGGCGGGCACGGCGGAGAAGGCCGCCGCCGCGCTGGAAACGGCAGGGAAGCGGCTGAAAAAGAAGGAACAGGCTCAGCCGCTGCTGCGGCAGCTGGAGAGTGACGCTGCGGCGCTGCGGCAGGGCATGACGCCCAACGGAAGCGACCGGTATCTGGCAGCGGTATACCCGGAAAAGACCACAGCGCTGGACTATCTGCCGGAGGATGCCATGGTGTTCGTCTGCGAGGGCGGACGGGTCAGCGAGGGGTTGAAGGGCTGGCTGTGGCAGCTGAAGGAGGACGTGGCCGCCGCGGCGGAAAACGGTTTTATGGCCCCGGCCATGGGCGAGCTTTCCCTGACGGAGGGCGAGACGGCGGCACGGCTGGCCCGGTTCGCCCTGTGCCAGATGGACAGCCTGCCCACCAGCCGCTGTCTGCTGCCGCCGGGTGAGCTGCTGCAAATTTCCGCCCGCCAGCTGAGCACCTACGGCGGCTCGCTGGAAACGGCGGCCTCTGATATGGAGCACTATCTCACCGCCGGTTACCGCGTGGTGGTGCTGTGCGGCGGCGAAGTCCGCGCCCGCAACATGCAGGAACTGCTGCGGGGCCGGGATATCACAGCGGCGCTGTCGCTGGACGGCAGCAGGCTGCCTCAACCGGGGCAGGCGGCCATCCAGCTGGGCGCGGTCAGCGCGGGAAGCGAATGGCCGTCGTTGAAGCTGGCGGTGCTGACGGAGGGCCAGCTGACGGAGAGCGTCAGCGGAAAGACGAAAAAGCCCCGCCGCGTCAAGGACAGCAATCGCCAGAAGCTGCAATCCTATACCGACCTGACCCCCGGCGATCTGGTGGTGCATGCCCACCACGGCATCGGCCGCTTTGTGGAGATGCTGCGCCTGCCGGTGGACGGGGTGGAAAAGGACTATATCAAGATCGCCTATGCCGGAAGCGACTGCCTGTATGTACCGGCCACATCACTGGACTTGGTGAGCAAATATATCGGCGCGGGCGGCGAGGACGGCGAAAAGCCCGCCAAGCTCAACAAGCTGGGCGGTACCGAGTGGGCCAAGACCACCTATCGGGCCAAGGCCGCCGCCAAGGAGCTGGCGGCGGGGCTGATCCAGCTGTACGCCCAGCGGCAGCGGCAGCCGGGCTTCGCCTTTTCGCCGGACAGCCCGTGGCAGCGGGAGTTCGAGGACGCCTTCGACTATGAGGAGACCGGCGACCAGCTGCGGGCCATCGAGGAGATCAAGGGCGACATGGAAAAGCCCGCCCCTATGGATCGCCTGCTGTGCGGCGACGTAGGCTACGGCAAGACGGAGGTGGCCCTGCGGGCCGTGATGAAGTGTATTCTGGACGGCAAGCAGGCGGCCATTCTGGTGCCCACCACCGTGCTGGCCCAGCAGCATTACGTCACCGCCCAGAATCGATTCCGCTCCTTCCCGGTGACGGTGGAGGTGTTGTCCCGGTTCCGCACCCCCAAGCAGATCAAGCAGGTGCTGGAGCGGGTGAAGGCGGGCCGCGTCGATCTGCTGATCGGCACCCACAAGCTGTTGAACAAGAATGTGGAGTTCAAGGATCTGGGCCTTCTTATCATCGACGAGGAGCAGCGCTTCGGTGTCACCCACAAGGAGAAGCTGCGGGAGCGGGCCCGGCAGGTGGATACCCTGACGCTGTCCGCCACGCCGATCCCACGGACGCTGAACATGGCGCTTTCCGGCATCCGGGACATGAGCACCATCGAGGAGCCGCCGCAGGATCGTCAGCCGGTGCAGACCTATGTGCTGGAGCACGATTGGGGCGTCATCGCCGAGGCCATCCGCCGGGAGTTGGATCGGGGCGGTCAGGTCTACTACCTTCACAACCGCGTGGAGAACATCGAAAACACCGCCGGACGGCTGCGGCAGCTGCTGGGGGAGGAGACGGCCATCGCCACCGCCCACGGAAAGATGGGCGAGCGTGAGCTGAGTCACGTCATGCAGCAGATGGCTGACGGCGAGATACAGGTGCTGGTATGCACCACCATTATCGAGACCGGCATCGACATCCCCAACGTGAACACCCTTATTATCGAGGAGGCCGACCGGCTGGGCCTGAGCCAGCTGCACCAGATCCGGGGCCGTGTGGGCCGTTCCGGACGGCGGGCCTACGCCTACCTTACCTACCGCACCGGAAAGGTGCTCAGCGAGGTGGCCAGCAAGCGGCTGTCCGCCATCCGGGAGTATGTGGAGTTCGGCAGCGGCTTCCGCATCGCCATGCGTGATCTGGAAATTCGCGGCGCGGGCAACCTGTTGGGGCCGGAGCAGTCCGGCTATATGATGAGTGTGGGCTATGACATGTACCTGAAGCTTTTGAACGACGCGGTGCTGGAGCAGCAGGGCAAGCGTGCGGAGATCTCGCCGGAGTGCGCCGCCGACCTGACGGTGTCGGCCTACATTCCGGAGCGGTATGTACCTTCGGCGGAGCAGCGGATGGATCTCTACCGCCGCATCGCCGCCATCCGCACCAATGAGGATGCCGCGGAGCTGATGGATGAGCTGCTGGATCGCTACGGCGATGTGCCTCCGGCGGTCAGCGCGCTGCTGGATGTGGCGCTGCTGCGGTCGGCGGCGGCAAAGGCCGGTATCTGCGATATCACCCAGCGGGGCACACAGCTGGTGTTTTCCTTCGGCCCCCGGCCGGATATCGCCGCCGTGGCCGCCGTGTGCGGCATGGTGTCCTATCGCCGGCGCTTACAGCTGAGCGCCGCGGCACAGCCGAAGCTGACGCTGTATTTACAGCCCAAGGAGGATGCCCTGTCCGCCGCCGGTAAGCTGGTGGAGGAGCTGGCATTACAGCACACAGAAAATACAGGCGATACGCCTGACAAGGAGGAGCACACATGAAAAAAGAAACGTTCAATATGATCATCCGCTTTCTGGTGGGTGCGGCGGTGTCCATGCTGATCTGTGCCGGTATGATCGCCAGCGAGAAATGGGTCAGCAGCAAGCCGCTGATCCAGCAGGCCAGCGGCCTGAAGGGCAGCGAAACGGTGATGACCGTGGACGGCGAGCCGGTCTCCGCCGGAGAGTACCTCTATCTGATCAACTATACGGCCCAGTCTGTGGTATCGCAGATCGGCACCACGGACCTGAGTCTGCAGATCAGCGAGGATGGCTATACCATCGGCGATTATGTGGCCCAGCAGGCGGAGGTCCGGGCGACCCAGCAGGCGGTCATCCGCAAGTGGGCCAAGGACATGGACGTTACGCTGACGGAGGAGGATCAGGCCACCCTGCAGGCGCAGAAGGACGCCTACGGCGAAGACCTGCAGCGGGTACTGAAGCTCAATGGTATCACCGAGGGGCAGTATGATGATCTGATGAACATTTCCGCCCTGTATAGCCGGCTGTATGAGGCCTATTGCGGTGAGAACGGCGCCATGCGTCCCAGCGACAGCGACCTGACCGCCATGGCGGAGGAGCATAAGCTGATGACCACCGACATGCTGTTTATCAGCACCACGGGTCTGGACGACGCCGCCAAGGCGGACGCCAGAGCGCTGCTGGAGGACTATGCCCGTCAGATCGCCGCCGCCGGGGACAAGGCTGCTGCCTTTGCCGCGCTGGAGGCCGGGGAGAATGTGACGGTCAATGCCAACGCCACCTATGACGGCTGCGAGGAAACGACGCTGAGTACGGCGCTTGCCGCGCTGGCGGTGGACGAGGTCAGCGGTGTCATCGAGGATGAGAGCGGCTACTATGTGCTGCTGCGCCGTCCGGTGGATCTGGATGCCGCCGCGGAGCTTGCCTTCGGCGAGGAGATGTCCACCCGAATTGCCGAGGCGCAGGTGGAGCACAATGACGCCGTATATGACCGGATCGATGTGGCGGCTTATTATACAAAGTTCGCCACGCTCCAGCAGAAGCTGTATACCCAGCTGACGGAGGCGCAGGGTTGATCGGAAATTGGTCGATTTGACGAAAAACAGGAGGCGTTCCTGACACGAATCACGATTTTTTCACAAAAATTATTTTTCTGATTGACATATGTTAAAAAATTAACTATGATAGTACCACTGGAACACATCAGTGTACTGTATATTTTTCCAACAATCATTTTAGGAGGAACTATCATGAAGGATCTGTACGTTGTCAACTGCTGCCGTACCGCCATCGGCTCCTTTGGCGGATCCCTGAAGAACACCCCCGCCGCCGATATGGGCGCCATCGTCGTCAAGGAGGCGCTGAAGCGCGCCAACGTGGCTCCCGAGAACGTGGATGAGGTCATGTTCGGCTGCATCCTGACCGCTGCTCAGGGTCAGAACGTTGCCCGTCAGGTTTCCATCAAGGCCGGTATTCCTTATTCCGTTCCCGCTTATACCGTTGGTATGGTGTGCGGCTCCGGTATGAAGTCCGTCATCGAGGGCGCACGCTCCATTCTGGCCGGCGACAGTGACATCGTGGTCTGCGGCGGTACCGAGAACATGAGCGCCGCTCCTTTCGCCTCCATGGACGCCCGTTGGGGCGCTCGTATGGGCGACAAGAAGCTGGTCGACACCATGATTAAGGACGGCCTGTGGGATGCTTACAACAACTACCACATGGGCACCACCGCTGAGAATATCAACGACATCTGGGGCATCACCCGCGAGGAGCAGGATGCTTTCGCCGCTGCCTCCCAGCAGAAGACCGAGGCCGCTCAGGCTGCCGGCAAGTTCGACGCCGAGATCGTGCCCGTGCCCGTGAAGGTCAAGAAGGAGATCGTGGAGTTCAAGCGCGATGAGTATCCCAAGGCCGGCGTGACCAAGGAAGGCATCGCCAAGCTGAAGGGCGCTTTCCCCGTTGGCCCCGAGTCCCCCAATCCTCAGGTGGTACATACCTTCGAGGTTACCGGCGCTCAGGATGCCGCTGACAAGGGCCAGCAGCGCGTGACCGCCGCCAACGCCTCCGGTATCAATGACGGCGCTGCCGCCATCGTGCTGGCTTCCGGCGAGGCTGTGGCCAAGTACGGCCTGAAGCCCATGGCCAAGCTGATCGGCTGGGGTCAGGGCGGCGTGGATCCCAAGATCATGGGTGTCGGCCCCGTGCCCGCTTCCCGTCAGGCTATGGCCAAGGCCGGCGTCACCATCGATGACATCGACCTGATCGAGGCCAACGAGGCGTTCGCTGCCCAGTCCATCGCTGTGGCCCGCGAGCTGCACTTCGACATCAATAAGGTCAACGTCAACGGCGGCGCCATCTCTCTGGGCCACCCCGTGGGCGCTTCCGGTGCCCGTATCATCGTCACCCTGCTGCACGAGATGCAGAAGCGCGACGACGCCAAGAAGGGTCTGGCTACCCTGTGCATCGGCGGCGGTATGGGCGTTGCCACCATCTTCGAGAAGTGCTGAGTGCCGATTGAATGAATGGATAGAAGGAGAGGGCCGCAAGGCCCTCTCCTTTCCTGTCGAAAGAAATTTGCGGATACCAGAAAGAAATTTTGAAAAAGGGTTGACGGAACGGACGAAGTGTGGTATTCTAATCCTTGCCAGTATCCGCCGGTGTGGTGGAATGGTAGACACAGGAGACTTAAAATCTCCCGGTAGCAATACCGTACCGGTTCGAGTCCGGTCACCGGCACCAATTCCGGTAAAACTCCATATCGCGGGATAGAGCAGTTGGTAGCTCGTCGGGCTCATAACCCGGAGGTCGGGGGTTCAAGTCCCTCTCCCGCAACCAGAAAAGATCCTGCACACAGTGCAGGATCTTTATTTTTGATAAAAACCGCCGTCTGCGCCGGTGAAACGTCTTTTTTGAAGGGTGTATACAGAAAGAACCATTTTAGAATACCAAAGGAGTGTGGGAAAGTGGAACGGGAATATATCGCTTTTATCAGCTATCGTCATACTCCGGTGGATCGGGAGGCTGCGGTCACGCTCCAACGCCTGATCGAGCGCTATCGTATTCCGAAGGCGCTAAGGAGGGACGGGGAGCCGCACCTTGGCACGATTTTTCGTGATACGGATGAGCTGAACGTTTCGCCTGACTTGTCCCAGAGCTTGTGTACGGCGATGGATCATTCGGAGTATATGATCGCGATTTGTTCGCCGCAGTATAAGGAGTCCGCGTGGTGCCGGGAGGAAATATCCTATTTTTTGAAGCACCATGACATCGACCATGTTTTGCCGGTCCTTGTGAGCGGAGAGCCTGCTGATGCTTTTCCGGAGGAGCTGTGGCGGCGGAGCGTTGTAGAGGGAGAAGAGACCGTTTCCGAGCCGCTTGCCGCGAATGTCGCCGGTAAGACGGTCAAGGAAATGAGGCAAAACATCAAGCGGGAATATCTTCGCCTTGTGGCCGGAATACTGGGCTGCCATTATGACGATCTGGTTCAGCGCCAGAGACGGTACGAAAGGCGGAGAGGGGCCGTTGCCATAGGCGCGGTGTTTGCGGTGCTGCTGGCCTTTATCGGGATGCTGCTGGTAAAAAACGCGCAGATAAACGCCCGCTATCAGGAGGCACGAGAAAATCAGGCGCGCTATTTGTCCACGGTCGCCCTTGAGCAATATGGAAAAGGGGACGCGAAGTCCGCGCTGAAATCTGTCCTGACGATCCTGCCGGAGGGAAAGGAAAAAGGCCCCGTTGTGCCGGAGCAGATGTATGCGCTGGCAACGGTGCTGAACGCGTACAACAATTCGTATGTGCCGGAAAACTATATTTCTCTTCCGAAGAATGACCGGAAGGTCTTTTCGGAGAACGGGAAAAATCTGTTTTCCTACACGAGCGATCAGCTGGAGGTTTATGATGCCGATTCCGGCGAGATATGCTATACCTTCCGGCCGAACAAGTTTTTTGGAGAGGGAACAAGCGCAGGGGCGGAGTTCTCAAACGCGGGCCGCGCGGTGATTGAAAATGTTGTTCCGGAGGAGAGCAAAAGGTTCTTTATCCAATTGAATGGGGACATTTTTGAATTTGACATAAACGACCCCGCTTATTACAGGCGTGTTGTCTCGGCGAAACCGGATTGGCCTGATTGCGTATGCTATGCACAGGGAAGGTTGGCTTTTGGCACGTCGGAGGGAGCTGTTCTGGTATATGACTGCGTCTCTGGCGAGCTTCTGTATGAAACGGATTTTAACAGCGGGGAAGACACCGCTGTGCAGTACTCTGTCGGAACTCTTGCGTGGAATGAAGATGCCAGCATGCTTGCGGTGGGACTTAACTATTCCAACACCGAGATACAGACCAGCATACTCAGGGATGATCCGGAGTTAAACCGGCAGGAAGAGGAGTACTTCCAAAAAAATCCGCCCCTTGGGCTGGTGCTGATCGATCCGCTTTCCAGCGAAATGAAAAAGGTGTCCAGCCGGCGCACCATGGAACTGACATTTGCCGGTGACGCGGTCGGTGCGGTCCATAAGAAGTACCCGCCATACATTGCTGCGAGCAATTCATACATCGGTCCTTCGGCCATTTGGACTGCCGCTGTATATGATGCCACTTCTGGGGAAAATATCTACCTTAGTGACCCGGTTTTGGGCGAAACGCATAACAGCTTTGGCTTTTCACAGGGGCGGATCACAGTTGATAATAGGGCCAAATCTGTGTACAGTCTCTGGATGGGGAAAACGGGAATCGTTCTCGATGCGGAAAATGGCAACATCCTTGGCACGGAAACCTTCCATTCGGATATTGCGGATATGGAGTATCATCGGGATGCCAACATAATGGTCATTCTTTCCAGTGGCTCGCTCCAGATGATTGCGTTTTCTGACTCGGAATATTTGAGAACAAACGTGATGAAGCTGGATATCGAGGTTGAGGATGCCGCAAAATCGGGAGAAAACTATTACCTGCTCACGGATACGGGTGTGATCCGATGCAGCCTTTCACGGTGGCAAAACGATGTCGCTGTCACTGCCGTTTCGGTGGAAGAAACTGGCCTGAAAAATTATCAGGCAGCGGCTTTCCGCTATTTGGACACTGCACAGGGGACACTGCGGCTGGTGGGCTTTGAGGTTTTTGACGTGTCCCAGCGGCTGGGCGATTACTCGGCGTTGGCACTGTACCCATGCCTTTCGGACGAAGTGCTGTTTTCCTACGCATCCGACGATCCGGAGAGCGAGATCGAAGCTTACTATGTTGCAAAGGGCGGGACGCACATCTCTATTTTGGAGCGGAAACCTGATGACAGCGTTTTCGTCTCCAGATTTTCCCTGCCGGATGGAACATTGAAATTTTGCCATCAATTGATTTCGGAGACAATGTCTTATGACGCGGAAGCCGGTTTCTCGGAGGATGGGAAACTGCTCTGGATCACGAGGCAGGACACGGTCCATTTCTATGACCTTGACGGCAACGATATTTGCCTTACGGAATATCGGACGGATGATCGCATAACGTGTCCCACGCTGACGGAGGATAGCCGGTATCTGCTCTGGCTGGAGAAGGGAAGCCTTGTGTTGCTGCGGGTGGAGACCGGCGAAACGGAAAGAGCTGCGCTTCCGGAGCAGTTTTATGTAGATGAATACGGCTCTGACAATACCCTGTTGTTGGGCCAGAACGGACTCGTCGTACTTTATGACGCGGGAAGAGAGATTCTGCTTTACGACAGCGTGAAAGCGGAATTTCTGGAGCCGATCTCGGTTCCTTCGGGAAGCGAGATCGCGCTGCTGGGCAATAAATCGGAGCTTCTGGTGGCGCATGATGAAACGGTGTCGCTGTATGACCTTTCTACCGGACAGCGCGAGAGCACGCTTGCGATTCCCTGTGTGGTGGATCGCTTGGTCACAGACACCGGCTCTGACGCATTTGCTGTGTACCGGGGAGGCAGCTATTCCAGCGGGAATGACGACGGCTGGACGACGGGCGGATATTACATGATTTCCGCAGATGAGGCGAGAAACATGTATCTGACGGCGTTTATCAGCGGGCTCAACGCGAACGCCGTTAGCCCGTCGGGGGGCGAGATCGTTGAGAAGACCTCGGAAGGCTTTGAGTTTACACAGATACTGGATTTTGAGCAGCTGCTGGAGATCGCTTCAAGACGGTAAAGCCCCGTCCGCAAAACAAATGACCCCACCGCTTTCGGCAGGAAGGCGGTGGGGTTTCCGCCGCTTTATGGCGGGCGGGCAAAACTTATGTTTGTCATCTGTACAGGAGCGTGATATAATCAATGGCATCTCAAATACAACAGAATCGGGAGGATGGCTACAAACAGAATCGGGAGGATGGCAACATGATCTATCGTGATTTCAAGGGAACGAAGCTTTCCATGCTGGGCTTTGGCACCATGCGCTTGCCGGTGCTGGAGAATGGGCAGATCGACACGGCCCAGACGCAGGAAATGGTGGATTACGCCATGGCCCACGGCGTCAACTATTACGATACCGCGTGGCCCTATATGCAGAACAAGTCCGAGACGGTGGTGGGCGCATGCCTGAAAAAGCACCCTCGCGAGATCTTCTATCTGGCTACCAAGTTCCCCGGCCACATGGTGGCGGAGACCTACGACCCCGCCGACATTTTTGAGCAGCAGCTGCAAAAGTGTCAGGTGGACTATTTCGATTTTTACCTGCTGCACAACGTCTATGAAAACTCTGTCCATGTGTACGACGATCCCAAGTGGGGCATCGTGGACTACTTTATTGAGCAGAAGAAGCAGGGCCGCATCAAGCATCTGGGCTTCTCCAGCCATGCCGACCTGCCCTGCCTGACGGATTTCCTGAACCGCTATGGCGACGAGATGGAGTTCTGCCAGCTGCAATTCAACTTCCTTGACTGGACCATGCAGCACGGCAAGGAGAAGTACGAGCTGCTGAAGCAGCGGAACATTCCCCTGTGGGTCATGGAGCCGGTGCGGGGCGGCAAGCTGACGGCGCTGGATGCGGAGAGCGAACAGAAGCTTCACGCCATCCGCCCGGAGGACAGCATCGCCTCCTTCGGCTTCCGGTGGCTGCAGGGTCTTGACAACGTCACTATGGTGCTGTCCGGCATGTCCAACATGGCCCAGATGGCCGACAACATCAAGACCTTCGACCATCTGGATCCCCTGTCCGAGGAAGAAAACGCCATCCTGCTGGACGCGGCGGAGAAGATGAAGAACTCCGTTCCCTGCACCGCATGCCGCTACTGCTGCGACGGCTGTCCCATGGGGTTGAATATCCCCGACCTGCTGCATAAGTACAATCAGCTGCGGGTGGGAAGCGGCTCCTCGGTGAAGATGCAGCTGGACGCCCTGTCCAAGGATAAGTGGCCCGGCGCCTGCATCGCCTGCGGCGCGTGCGCGGCGGTCTGTCCCCAGAAGATCGCCATTCCTGACGAGCTGGCGGCTTTCGCGGCGGAGCTGGACAAGCTGCCCGACTGGGCCGAGATCTGCAAGGCCCGTGCCGAGGCCGAGCGTCAGGAGAAGGCCTCTCGCGGCCTGTAACATAGGAAAAAACAGCAAGGGCACTGCCCTTGCTGTTTTTTTGCGCGAATTTGCCGCTGGACGCGACTTTTTTCCGGCAGTTGTGTTATTATGAGTGACGGCCGTCAACCAAGATCTCCGCAAAGGAAGTGATCCATTTGACAGAGGAACAGGCCCTGCGGCAGCTGAAGCAGGGCTCGCAGGAAGCGCTGGCGTGGTTTATTGACCGGTACGGCGCGTATGCCGCCGCCATCATCCGCAATGTGATGGGCGCTTATATGACAGATGCCGACGTGGAGGAAGCGGTCTCCGACGTGTTTCTGGGCTTCTGGAACAACGCCGGACAGGTGCGCGGCGGCGCGGTCAAGGCCTATCTGGGGGCGGCGGCCCGCAACAGCGCCAAGAACAAGCTGCGTCAGGCGTGCCGGACCGTGCCGCTGCCGGAGGACGTGGTGCTGGTGGACCCCCACACGCCGGAAAGCCTTCTGGAGCGGCGGGAGCGCGCCGCCCGCGTGCGGTCGGCCCTGCTGGCCATGGAGCCGGTGGATCGGGAGATATTCCTGCGTTTTTACTACTACTATGAGAAGATCGCCCAGATCGCGGCAGCCATGGAGCTGACGGAATCCGCTGTCAAATCACGGCTCAGCAGGGGACGGGAAAAGCTGAAGTCCCATCTGCTGGCGGAGGAAGCATAAGGAACAGGAGGAACGGCAAATGGAATACAACATCTATGACCTGATGGATGACGTGCGGGACGATACCGTAACGCCCGCGCCGGGGTGCGACGAGGCCGCCCTCCGCCGGATCAAGGAGTTGACGATGAAAAAGATCGAGAGTCAGCAGGGCGGACGTCCTGCGGTGAAAAAGACCGGCCGCGTGGCCAGAGGTCTGCTGATCGCCGCCATCGTGGCGGTCATGTGTACCGCCACCGTGGCCGCCGCCAAGCTGGGCGTGGCCGACAGCTTCAAGGGCTATTTCGGTGACCTGACGGCGGAGCAGAAGCAGCTGATGGAGGAGATGGGCACCACCGACATGCCCGCGCCCGTTACCAGCAATGGCACTACAATTACGCCGCTGGCGGTGTACGGCGACGCATACCACTACTATATCCGCCTGATGGTACAGGCCCCGGAGGGCACGGTGCTGCGCATCCCTGATTCCCAGACGGAAGGGGTATATCTGAAACTGGTAGGCACGGAGGAGAACGGTATTCTGGAGACGTCGGACTACGACTTCGGCGGCGTGGGATATTCGGTCGAATGGGAAGACAGTACCCCCGGCGACAATATTCTGGAAGGCGTGGTGTATCTGGAGGGACAGATGCTCAGTGACGATGCCAGCCAGCGGGTGGGCGAAAGCGGTCTGCGGTTTGACGACGGCCAGCCCAAGTGGCTGCACATTACCCGTTTTGTGCTGGGCGTGGGAGACGAATACACCGAGACCGTGCTGGAGGGCGACTGGCGCTTTGCTCTGCCCGATCTGTCGGAGCAGGCGGCACCCATTGAGGTGGACGCCAGCGGCCTGACGGTGGAGAGTACCCAGCCGGGCCGCATGATCTATCTGGATGCCTTCCGCATCAGCAGCACCTATATTCAGGTGAAGTATGACAGCGACAGCATCGACGATTTTGACGCACCGCCCTGTGAACCGGAGGGCGGTTGGGCGCTGGTGCTGGACGACGGCACCGAGGTGGCCCTCGGCTCTGAGGACCCGCAAGGCGGCGGCTGGAACAACAGCCATGTGGATATCTACTACCGCTTTGCCGCGCCCATCGACGTGACGCAGGTGGATCACATCCGCTTCGGCACGCTGGAGATCCCGGTAAAGTGAACACAGCGAAAGGAACGGCCTCCGGGCCGTTCTTTTTCGCGCAAAAGGGGCGGGAAATCTTGACAAGCGGTATATTTCCCGATACAATAAAGTTTCGAGAATAACGCGCTTATGCCGCGGGAATTGAGGTTATACATTATGGCAAAAGACCAGAGAAACGTGGAAGCCATCACCCCTATGGAGGTGGACTTCGCCAAGTGGTACACCGATATCTGCCTGAAGGCGGAGCTGGTGGACTATGCGTCCGTGAAGGGCTTCATGATCCTGCGTCCCTATGGCTACGCCATCTGGGAGAACATCCAGCGTATCATGGACGGCATGTTCAAAAAGACTGGCCATGTGAACGTGGCCATGCCCGTTCTGATCCCGGAGAGCCTGCTGAAAAAGGAAGGCGAGCTGGTGCAGGGCTTCGCTCCCGAGGTGGCATGGGTCACCCACGGCGGCAGCGAGCCGCTGGAGGAGCGTCTGGCCTTCCGCCCCACCTCCGAGACCATGTTCTGCGACCATTGGCACAACGTGCTGCAGAGCTACCGTGAGCTGCCCATGCTGTATAACCAGTGGTGCTCCGTCATCCGCTGGGAAAAGACCACTCGTCCCTTCCTGCGCAGCCGCGAGTTCTGGTGGCAGGAGGGCCACACCATCCACGAGACCGCCGAGGAGGCCATTGCCGAGACCGAGCAGCAGCTGAACTGCTATGCCGACTTCTGCCGCGACGCGCTGGCCATGCCGGTGGTGAAGGGCCGCAAGACCGACAAGGAGAAGTTCGCCGGGGCAGAGGCTACCTATACCATCGAGGCCATGATGAAGGACCGCAAGGCCCTCCAGTCCGGCACCAGCCACTACTTCGGCGACAAGTTCTCCCGCGCCTATGACGTGACCTTCACCGGCCGGGACAACAAGCTGCAGTATCCCTTCCAGACCAGCTGGGGCGCTACTACCCGCCTTATCGGCGCGTGCATCATGACCCACTCCGACAACAACGGTCTGGTGCTGCCGCCCGCCGTGGCCCCCATTCAGGTGGTGGTGGTCCCCATCGCCCAGCATAAGCCCGGTGTGCTGGATGCCGCCGCCGCCCTGAAGGATCGCCTGACGGCCATGGACCTGCGGGTGAAGATGGACGACAGCGAGCAGTCCCCCGGCTGGAAGTTTGCTCAGTATGAGATGAAGGGCGTGCCCCTGCGTGTGGAGATCGGCCCCAAGGATATGGAGAAGGAGCAGTGCTGCATCGCCCGCCGCGATACCGGCGAAAAGACCTTCGTGCCGCTGGCCGATCTGGAGTCCGCCGTGCAGAGCCTGCTGAAGGATATCCACGACAACCTGTACGCCATGGCGGAGAAGAATCTGGAGGACAACACCTTCGACCTGACCACGTGGGAAGAGGTGCGCGACATGGCCCAGGGCCGCGGCGGCTTCGCCCGTACCAAGTGGTGCGGCAGTCTGGAGTGCGAGCTAGCCATGAAGGAGAAGGCCGGTGTGTCCAGCCGCTGCATGCCGCTGAAGCAGTCCGGCACCACCGGCAAGTGCCCGGTGTGCGGTAAGGAATGCACCACCGACATCTACTGGGGCGTGGCCTATTAAACAAGACAGCAAAAAGAGAGAGCATCCGGAGGGATGCTCTCTCTTTCTATGTGTATTGCGTTACAGCGCGGCCATGGCCTCGTTGATGCTCGCCTCGCAGCTGCGCATGGCGAGGATGGTCTTTTCCATCAGCTCCTCCAGCGTCCAGCCCAGACGCTCGGCGCCGGTGGTGATGACGTCGCGGGAGCAGCCTGCGGCAAACTTCTTGTCCTTGAACTTCTTTTTCAGGCTGCTGACCTCCATGTCCATGACGCTCTTGCTGGGGCGCATCCGGGCGGCTGCGCCGATCAGACCCGTCAGTTCATCGGCGGCGAACAGCACCTTCTCCATCTCATGTACCGGCTCCACGTCGCACACCAGACCGTAGCCGTGGGAACAGACGGCGTGGATCAGGTCGGCGTCGCAGCCTGCCTTTTCCAGCAGCTCCGGCGCCTTGAGGCAGTGCTGCTCCGGCCACATTTCAAAGTCGATGTCGTGCAGCAGTCCGGCGGTGGCCCAGAAATCCGCGTCCTCGCCGTAACCCAGCTCGTTGGCGTACCAGCGCATCACACCCTCGACGGTCAGCGCGTGCTGGATATGGAACGGCTCGTGATTGTACTCCTTCAATGCCGCCAGAGCGGCGTCCCGACTGATAACTTCCTTCATTGCGGCAAGCTTCCTTTCGTGTATATTCTGGCGCACAGCGTCTGAAATGATGCCCTATTGTATCACGCGCCGCGCCATTATGCAAGGGCGTTTTCCAGCACCCGCAGGACCTCCTGCATGTGCCGCAGCTCCTCCTTCAGCAGCGTCTGATACACCGGCGCGGCAGGCGCGGTACTCACGGCGGGCGCGGCGGCGCTGCCGCGGGCTTCGGGATAGGGGTTCTCCTGCGGGTTGACCCGCTTCCAGACCTGATCGTACTTGCGGTAGTCGTAAAGCTCGTTGTCCATAGTGGCCTCCTTTCTGTGGGGGTATTTCGCGCTCCGGCGCGAGTCACTTTTGGCCGCTGCTCCAAAAGTGACCAAAAGAACAGCTTAAACCTGCGGTTTAAGAATCCACCCACGCTATGCCGTGTTTATAATTTGGTGTCTTGTACCGCGCGTTCGCAGAACAATGCTGTTATCGCTATGTGTGACGAATCGACGTTCTTCTTGCGCTGCTGCCGCTCATCGCTGCAACGGTAGACACCGAAGCGTTGTTCGATGTAGACATCAGCGGCAGCGGCGCAGGAGCAGAGACGATCCTTTTAACAAAGCGAAAAAGAAAAGCCCGTGTGTACGCGTGGTATGCAGCCGCAAACCAGCACAATGTATAGCGCGCCGGGAGGTGAAGGAACCGGAGGTTCCTTCTGGTGTTTTTGCCTACTTTTGTCACCACGGACAAAAGTAGGTCGCTTCGGAAAGCGAAACTTCTTTTCGTGTATGTGTCATTCGTCCCTGTGCCATACTATGCCATATGCGCCGGAGGTGCTACCCGTTGACAGGGTAGGCAAAACCGCCTATAATGGAAAAAACACGAAAAAAGGCAGGCGGTCACAATGATGATCTCAACAAAAGGGCGGTATGCGCTGCGGGTGCTGGTGGATCTGGCGGAGCACCGGGACGAGGGATATATCCCCCTGCGGACGGTGGCCCAGCGGCAGGGCATCAGCCAGAAATATCTGGAGGGCATCATGACCACCCTGTCCAAGGCCGGGTATGTGGACGGTACCCACGGCCGGGGCGGCGGCTACCGCCTTGTCCGGGAGCCGGAGGAATACCACATCGGCCCCATCCTGCGGTTGACGGAGGGCACGCTGGCGCCGGTGCAGTGCGTGATGGACGAGGCGGCCTCCTGCGAGATGGCGGGAGAGTGCCGCACCCGTGCACTGTGGCAGGGGCTGGATCAGGTGATCCGGGAGTATCTGGACAATGCCACGTTGCGTCAGCTGATGGCGGAGGAAAATAACAAAATAAATTGATTTTCCTTATATTATCTGATATAATATCTCAGGTTTGTCAAAATATTCCCTTTTTCCGACAGAAAAGGTCGGTTTTGACAGTTTAGTTTGAGGAGGAAGATTCCATGCTGGAATTGAAACATATCTCGTACAGGGTGTCCACGCCGGAGGGAGAGCTGGACATTCTCAAGGACATCTCCATCACCATCCCCGACCATCGCCTGATGGTGTTCACCGGCCCCAACGGCGGCGGCAAAACCACGTTGGCCAAGGTCATCATGGGTCTGGTGCAGCCTACCGGCGGCCAGATCCTCTATAACGGCGAGGATATCACCGGTCTGTCCATCACTGAGCGGGCGAAGAAGGGCATCAGCTACGGTTTTCAGCAGCCGCCCCGCTTCAAGGGCATCACCGTTCACGACCTGCTGCTGCTGGCGGCAGGCGAGGAGAAGCTCAGCAAGGATCGCTGCTGCTCCTATCTGACCAAGGTGGGCCTGTGCGCCAACGATTACCTTGACCGCGAGGTGGACGTGTCCCTGTCCGGCGGCGAGGTGAAGCGTATCGAGATTGCCACCATTCTGGCCCGCCACAGCGACCTGATGATCTTTGACGAGCCGGAGGCCGGTATCGACCTGTGGAGCTTTGCCCGGCTCACCGAAACCTTCGAGCAGATCCATCAGGAGGGTAAGGCCACCATGATTATCATCTCCCATCAGGAGCGGATCATCCGTCTGGCGGACGAGATCGTGGTCATCGCCAATGGCCAGATCGCTCACCGGGGCAATACGGACGAGGTGTTCCCCCTGATTCTGGCCGACACACTGGGCGGCTGTCCCGTTATCGAGAGAAAGGAGGCGTCCCTGTGATCACTGAGATCGACGCGAAGCTGTTGGAAAAGATCGCCGACCTGACCGGCAAGCCGGTGGGCGCCTTCAATATCCGCAAGGACTCCGGCTGCGAGGCCCGCCAGTCCACCGAGCATATCGAGATATCGCCCCGTGAGGACGGCAAGGCCGGTATCGACGTGAAGTTCAAGCCCGGTACCAAGGGCGAGAAGTGCTATATCCCCGTCATCATCAGCAAGACCGGCGTCAGCGAGCTGGTGTTCAACGATTTCTATGTACCCGACGACTGCGACGTGGAGATCGTGGCGGGCTGCGGCATCCACAACTCCGGCTGCAACGAGAGCCGCCACGACGGCCTGCACACCTTCCATATCGGCAAGAACAGCCGCGTGCATTATATCGAGAAGCACTATGGCGAGAAGGACGCCGGTCAGACCGGCGGCAACATCATGAACCCCAAGACCGTGGTGTATCTGGGCGAAAATTCCACCATGCAGATGGACACCATCCAGATCCGGGGCATCGACTCCACCAAGCGTGAGACCGACTTCTTCTGTGAGGCGGGCAGCGAAGTGGTGGTCACCGAGCGCCTGCTGACCCACGGCGGCCAGATGGCCGAGAGCGACATGACCATCCAGCTCAATGGCGACGACGCCAAGGGCCGTGTCATCTCCCGCTCCGTGGCGCAGGACAACTCCCATCAGGTGTTCCATCCCGTCATGGTGGGCAATGCCAAGTGCTTCGGCCATGTCCAGTGCGACTCCATCATCATGGGCGAGGCAAAGATCGAGTCCATTCCCGCCATCACCGCCAACTCCACCGAAGCGCAGCTGATCCACGAGGCCGCCATCGGCAAGATCGCCGGTGATCAGCTCTTAAAGCTGGAGACGCTGGGCCTGACCTCCGAGGAGGCTGAGGATACCATCCTGAAGGGCTTCCTTGCGTAAGAACAGATACAACAAAAAGAGGAGAGAGCCTTTCAGCTCTCTCCTCTTTTTGTTGTATGGAAGGGATTACAGCTGGGCCAGAGCCTGCTCCAGATCAGCGATGATGTCCTCGGCATTCTCCAGACCGGCGGACAGGCGGATCAGACCGGCAGGGATGCCGGAAGCGGCCAGCTCCTCCTCGGTATAGGTGGAGTGGGTCATGGAGGCGGGGTGCTCGATCAGGGTCTCGGCGTCGCCCAGAGACACGGCCACGGTGATGAGATGCAGGGAGTTGACCAGCTTGGTGCCGGCGGCGCGGCCGCCCTTGACCTCGAAGCTCAGCATGCCGCCGAAGTCCTTCATCTGGCGGGCGGCGATGTCGTGGCCCACATGGTCCTTCAGGCCGGGATAATAGACCTTTTCCACAGCGGGATGCTTGTCAAGGAACTCGGCAATGGCCTTGGCGTTGGCACAGTGGCGCTCCATGCGGATCTCCAGCGTCTTGAGGCCGCGGAGGATCAGATAGGCGGCGAAGGGATCCATGACCGCGCCGGTCATGTCCTTCAGGCCGAACATACGGACTTCACCGATGAAGTCGGCCTTTCCTACCACGAAGCCCGCGATCACGTCGCCGTGGCCGTTCAGATACTTGGTGGCGGAGTGTACCACCACGTCAGCGCCCAGCGCCAGCGGATTCTGCAGGGCAGGGGAGGCGAAGGTGTTGTCGCATACCACCTTGATGGCGGGGTTATAGGCGTGCGCCACCTCGGCCACAGCGGCGATGTCGGTGATCTTCAGGTTGGGGTTGGCGGGGGTCTCCAGATACACGGCGCAGGTGTTCTCCTTCAGGGCGGCCTTCACGGCGGCCAAATCGGAGGTGTCCACGAAGCTGACTTCCACGCCGTAGCGGCTCATGCCGTGGTTCAGCAGGGCGAAGGTGCAGCCGTACAGGGTGCCGTCGGCCACGATGTGCTTGCCCGCACCGGCGATGGTCCACAGGGCGGAGGAAATGGCGCCCATGCCGGAAGCGGCAGCCACGCAGGCCTCGCCGCCCTCCAGCGCCGCCACCTTATTCTCCAGCACGGAGACGGTGGGGTTGCCCAGACGGGTGTAGATGTAACCGGCTTCCGCACCGGCGAAGCGGCGGCCGCCCTGCTCGCAGCTGTCGAATACGAAGGTGGAGGTCTGATAGATGGGGGTCGTCAGCGCGCCGTACTGCGCGTCCTTCACGTTACCGGCGTGAATGGCCTTGGTGCCCAGACCAACGTTGGGGTTCATCATAATTTGTTCCTCCTGCATCAAAATATTTGTTGTTTCTGCCTATTTTCTAAAATCTCTCCTTCTTAAAATGTAACACAATTACCAAATCGGGTGGTAGTTCCTAAAGTCGATGTCCTGCTATCGATTGAATTGATAGCAAAACGGGGAATTCAAAAACGCCTATGCGCTGCTTCCTGTCCTGATTCTGAAAAATAAAAGAAAACAGCCGCGTTTGTACGGCTGTTTTCGAGGGAATTCGTTATTTAAATTCTTAATATCCCAGCTTGCGGTTCACCAGATGGGCCAGCGGGCGGCCCTCGGCAAAGTTCTCCAGATCCTCGCAGAACATGTCCACATCCTTGTCCCGGGTATAGCCAAGGGACATGTTGCCCGCCACGTGGGGGGTGATGAGCAGGTTCTTCGTCGTCCACAGATAGTGATCCTGCGGCAGCGGCTCGGGAACGAACACATCCAGCGCCGCACTGGCGATACGCCCGGCGTTCAGGGCCTCCGCCAGCGCCTCCTGATCAATGGCGGTGCCGCGGCCTACGTTGACCACCACGGCACGTTGCGGCAGCAGGGCGATGCGCTCACGGCTCAGCACGCCCGCCGTCTCCCTGGTGGAGGGCAGCGCCATCACCAGAATGTCGGTGTCCGGCAGTACGCTGTCCAGATCGGAGAGCGTCACGATCCGGTCAAAGGCCGGGTCGGCGGGCTTGATGGTGCGGCGGACGCCGCAGATGGACTTTGCCCCCATGGCCTTGGCCCGGCGGGCAAAGCTGGTGCCGATGTCGCCGGTGCCCAGCACGGTGATGCTGGCCCCACAGATGGAGCGCACCGGCAGCGGCGGCAGCCACACCTTCTCGCCCACGGCCTTCATGGTGGGCAGCATCTGCCGCAGCAGCATCAGCGTCACCATGATGATATGCTCGGCGATGGTGACGCCGTAGGCTCCGGCGGAGTTGGTCAGCAGCACGCCCTCGTGGGGATACAGCGCCTCGTCCACATAGCGGTCCACACCGGCAAAGCTGGCGCAGAACCATTTCAGCTGCGTCATGCCCTTCAGATCAGTTCGGGCGGGCATGCCGTATACGATCTCATATTCTCCGGCCCGCTCCTCAGGCAGCACGCCGTCCATGTAGTAGTCCACGGTGTAGCCGTGCTTTGCGGCCACCGCCTCGATCTGCCGCTGATGCTGCGGCTCAAAGAATTTTTCCACGACTGCGATTTTTTTCATGGTCACAACTCCTTTATCATTTGTTCCGCGCAGCGCATGCCGTCAGCGGCGGCGGACAGGATGCCTCCGGCATACCCGGCACCCTCCCCGCAGGGGTAAAGCCCGCGGATATTACACTGATACGTTTCGTCCCGCCCGATGCGCACCGGGGACGAGGAACGGCTCTCTACCGCCGTCAGCAGCGCGTCGGGGGCGGCGTAGCCCCGGATCCTCCGCTCCAGCAGCGGCAGGGCCTGCGCGATGCTGTCTGCCACAAAGGTCGGCAGGCAGCGGTGCAGGTCGGTATACGTCACGCCGAGCCGGTAGCTGGGCGTAACGCGGCCCGCCGCCGTGGTGGGACGGCCCAGCAGGAAATCCTCCACCCGCTGACAGGGTGCGCGATAATCCCCGCCGCCCAGGGCGTAGGCCGCCGCTTCGATCTCCCGCTGGAACCGGATGCCCGCCAGCGGATCGTCCCCGCCGCCGTAGTCCTCCGGCGTCACGTTGATCAGCAGCGCGCCGTTGATGTTCTCCTTATCGCGGGCATACTCGCTCATGCCGTTGGTGACCACACGACCCGTCTCCGAGGCGGCGGCCACCACCTGCCCGCCGGGGCAGACGCAGAAGGAGAAGGCGCTGCGGCCATTGTCCAGATGGCAGGATAATTTATAGGTGGAGGGCGGCAAACAAGGGTGGCCCGCATACTGTTTATATTGGGCCGCGTCCATATCCGCCTGCCAGTGCTCGATGCGCACGCCTACGGCAAAGGGCTTGGCGGTCATGGCCACCCCAGCGCCGTACAGCAGCTCCACCGTGTCGCGGGCGCTGTGGCCCAGTGCCAGCAGTGCCTGACGGCAGGACAGCGTGTACGGGCCCTCCGGGCCTTCCACCGTCAGCGCTGTCAGGCGGTTTTCGTTTACAGAGATTCCCGTCAGCTTATGGCCGAACCGGATGTCCGCGCCCAGAGATAGCAGCTCCCTGCGCATGCTCTGCAATGCGATATGCAGCATATCCGTTCCAACATGGGGCTTGGCGTCCCAGAGAATGTCCTCCGGCGCACCGCACGCCACCAGCTGCTCCATAATATAGCGGTGGCGGACGTCCTTGGTGCCGGTGTTCAGCTTGCCGTCAGAAAACGCGCCCGCGCCGCCCTCGCCGAACTGGACGTTGGACTCGGTGTCCAGCACGCCGCTTTGCCAGAAGCGTTCCACGTCCTGTTGGCGGCGCTCCACACATTGGCCCCGCTCCAGCACGATAGGCTTCGCCCCGCACCGGGCCAGCACCAGCGCCGCGAACAGGCCGGCAGGCCCCATGCCTACCACCACTGGCGGCAGCTCCACCGCCGTAACGGCGGGCGGCAGGGCGTAGGTCTCCGGCGTATAGCGGGACACATGCCTGTCCCGGCAGCGCTTCAGGAGCCGCACCTCGTCCTTCACGGTAACGGACACGGTGTAGACGAACCGCAGGCCGTCCCGTGCGTCGATGGCCCGGCGCAGTACCCGCAGCTCGGTCATATCGTCCTCGCGGCAGCGCAGCATGGCGGCGGCTTTCGTTTTCAGTTGTTTCTGCCCCGCGTCCAGCGGAAGCTTCAGGCCCTCCAGCCGCAGCATGGCGCACCTCCTTTCTCCCGTCACAAAAAGTTCAAAAATTTCCGGCAAAACTTAAAGGTTGAATTAAGAAAACCGTATAAACTAATAATCAAGATGAATGATAACACAGTTCGTTCCGAAAATAAAGGAGGAATCCATATGTATAACGACGAATTTGACCGCTTCCATAACGGCGACCAGTATCACTACGGCCGTAACAGCAATCTGCCAGCCGACGACTACCAGCCCGCGGGCCGTGCACCGGACCCGGAGGAACCCAAGCCTGCCAGAAAGTCCGGATTCTTCCACAGCGCGGCGGCCAAGGTGGTGGCTATCGTGCTGGCCTGCGCCATCATCGGCACCGGCTGCGGCTTCGGCGGCGCGGCCCTGTACCGCAGCACCAACCGTCAGACCGTCACCGTCCAGCAGTCCAGCCGTGAGCCTGTTTCCGTGAAGGTGAATCATGTGGACGGGCAGACCAAGATGGAGCCTGCCGAGGTGTACGCCTCCACCGTGAACTCCGCGGTGTCCATCAACACCACCTCCACCAGCGGCACCAACATCTTCGGCCAGACGGTGGAGACCGCCAGCTCCGGCAGCGGCTTCATCATCAGTCAGGACGGCTATATTGTTACCAACTATCACGTTGTGAAGGGCGCGACCTCCGTAAAGGTCACCCTGTATGACGGCGCTACCTATGACGCCACTGTCATCGGCGGCGACAGCGATTACGATGTGGCCGTACTGAAGATCGATGCCACCGGGCTGTCTCCCGTAACGCTGGGCAACAGCGAGGATGTGAACGTGGGCGACACCGTTCTCGCCATCGGCAACCCTCTGGGCGAGCTGACCTTCTCCATGAGTCAGGGCATCGTCTCCTGCTGTGACCGTGCCATCAACGTGGACGGCACCCCCTTCAACATGATTCAGGTGGATGCCTCCATCAACCCCGGCAACTCCGGCGGCCCGCTGATGAACCTGTACGGTGAGGTGGTGGGTATCGTCTCCGCCAAGTACTCCAGCTATTCCGACACCACCGTGGAGGGTCTGGGCTTCGCCATCCCCATCAGCGACGTGCAGGCCATCATCACCGATATCATCGAAAACGGTCAGGTGACCGGCAAGGCCTATATGGCCATCAAGGCCGGTACCATGACCGAGCAGATGGCTGCCCAGTACAACATCGGCATCACCGAGGGCGTGTTCGTCTACTCCACCGAAAGCGGCGGCGCCGGTGAGCGTGCCGGTTTGCAGCTGGGGGACGTCATCACCAAAGTGAACGACACCGCCATCACCTCTATGACTGATCTGTCCGCCGCTAAGAAGAACTTCAAGGCGGGCGATACCGTGACGCTGACCGTTTACCGTAACGGCGAGTATATCACGCTGGATCTGACCTTCGACGAGCAGCCCCAGACCACCGGCGAGGATACTGCCACCGACAGTCAGCAGGATAACCAGCAGCAGGGCGGTCAGGACTACTCCGACATGTTCCGCGATTTCTACAACTACTACTTCGGCCGGAACGGCCGGTAAGGCGAAAAATGACAGAAGCAGAGGGCTTAGGTCCTCTGCTTTTTCATGCGGCAAATTTCTTCTTGTTATTTACAGCTGTATGGTATATAATACATGATATTATGTCATTATTATGCCCGCAATGTGCAATCACCTCCAATAGAAAGGAAGGCTGCTATGATAAGGATCAACAGTGAGCACGGGGATATCACCATCTCCAATGCGGTGTTCACCACCATTACCGGCGCCGCCGCCACCAACTGCTTCGGCGTCAAGGGCATGGCCTACCGCTCCATGACGGACGGCCTTGTCCATCTGCTGCGCCCCGAGACCATGAGCAAGGGCGTGAAGGTCATTTACAACGACGACAACACCGTGTCTATCGAGCTGCATATCATCGTGGACGCCGGGGTGAATATCGCCACGGTCTGCCGCGCCATTATGAGCGAGGTCAAGTATGTGGTCACCTGCAACACCGGTGTGGAGGTACGGGACGTGAACGTCTGCGTGGACTCCGTCAGTAACAGTTAAGGGAGGATCACTGCAAGATGATAGAGAAGATCAACGGCGCCGCCTTCAAGGAGATGGTGCTGTTCGGCGCGGCCTGCATCGCCGGCCAGAAGCAGGCCATCAACGACCTGAACGTTTTCCCCGTGCCTGACGGCGACACCGGCACCAACATGTACCTGACCATCCAGACCGCCTGCGGCGAGCTGAAAAAGGCGGAGCCTGCCACCATCGACGACGCCGCCAAGATCACGGCCCGGGGCCTGCTGCGGGGCGCCCGCGGCAACTCCGGCGTCATTCTGTCCCTGCTGTTCCGGGGCATGTCCAAGTCCCTGAAGGGCCTGACCGAGGCCGACGGCGCGGCGCTGGCCGCCGCCATGCAGGAGGGCGTTGCCACCGCCTACGGCGCGGTGATGAAGCCTGCCGAGGGCACGGTGCTGACCGTTTCCCGTCTGGCCGCCCAGCGGGCCATCGAGGCCGCGCAGGAGAATAACGCCGTGGAGTTCGTGCTGGAGGAGGCCATCCGCGCCGGTGAGGTGACGCTGGCCGAGACCGTGGAGATGAACCCGGTGCTGAAAAAGGCCGGCGTGGTAGACGCCGGCGGCAAGGGCTATCTCATTATTCTGGACGGCATGCTGCGCTGCCTGCGGGGCGAAGAGATCCCCGAGGTCAAGGAGGAGACGGAGGTCAAGGAAAAGGCTGACTTCGCCTCTCTGGAGGACGAGATCACCTTTACCTTCGATACCGTGTTCATCGTCCGCAAGACCATGGGCGAGAAATCTCTGGAGCCGCTGCGTGCCTATCTGGACAGCATCGGCGACAGTCTGGTGATCGGCGAGGACGACGAGTGCTTCAAGGTACACGTCCATACCGACATCCCCGGCCACGCCCTGACGGAGGCCCAGAAGTACGGCACGCTGGAGCTGGCCAAGATCGAGAACATGCGTACCCAGCGGGATGATCTGGCGGCTGGCCGTCAGGCCCACAGCACCGACGATCTGGACGCTGTGGAGGAGGAGCTGGAGGCGCAGGAGAACGCCGTGGCGCCCGCCGAAAAGCGGTACGGCTTTGTGGCCGTATGCGCGGGCGACGGCTTGGCGGATACCTTCCGGGCGCTGGGCGTGGACACCATCGTGTCCGGCGGCCAGACCATGAATCCCTCCACCGAGGCCATCCTCAAGGAGGTCAACCGTACCCCCAGCGAGGTGGTGTTCATCCTGCCCAACAACAAGAATATCATCATGGCCGCCCAGCAGTGCGAGGGCCTGACGGAGAAGCAGATCATCGTGATCCCCACCGCCACCGTGCCTCAGGGCATTACTGCCATGATGAGCTTTGACCCCGACGAGACCGATCCCCAGACCATTGCGCAGGCTATGGTAGCCGCCGCACAGACGGTGTCCACCGCCCAGATCACCTACGCCGCCCGCGACTCCGATTTCGACGGCTTTGCCATCAACGAGGGCGACTATCTGGCGCTGCTGGACGGCAAGCTGTTCGGTACCAGCCGCAGTATGGACGAGCTGCTGGATAAGCTGAGCCAGCATGCCGCACAGGCCGGTGCGGAATACATCAACATCTACACCGGCGAGGGCGTTTCCGAGGAGGAGGGCGCCAAGACCGAGGCACTGTTCGCCCGGTGCTGCCCCGATGCGGAGGTGACGGCCATCCCCGGCGGCCAGAGCGTCTACTTCTATATCATCTCCATCGAATGAGCAAAAGAGGAAGGGCACAGCCCTTCCTCTTCGTTTATTCGTACTCGATGGGTGTATGCTCGCAGATCTCCATGATCTTGGCCTGCAAAGCCTTCAGATCCTCGAAGGTCTCCGGCTTCTTGCGGGGGTCACGCAGCAGCGCCGCCGGATGGTACAGCGCCATCATCAGCGTGCCGCTGCGGTCAAAGAACTGGCCGTGCTCCTGACTGATCTTGAAATCCGGCTTTATCAGCTCCATGGCGCTGATGCGGCCCAGACACACGATGATCTTGGGCTTCATCAGCCGCACCTGCGCCCGCAGATAGGCACGGCAGGCGTCCTTTTCCTCGCCCAGCGGGTCGCGGTTCTCCGGCGGACGGCACTTGACGGAGTTGGTGATATAGATGTTCTTCCGGTGCAGGCCGATCATGGCCAGCATGTCATCCAGCAGCTTACCGGCCCGGCCCACAAAGGGCTCGCCCTGCTTGTCCTCGTTGGCGCCCGGCGCTTCGCCGATGAACAGCACCTCGGCGTTGGGGTCGCCTACGCCAAACACCACCTGCGTGCAGGTGCGGCGCAGGCCGCAGGCCTGACATTGCAGGCAATTCTCTCTCAGTTCCTCCCATGCGGTCATTTCAGCTTCTCCTCCATCCAGCTCCAGATATCCTGATATACCTCATCCCGGCGGGCCTTCTCGTTCAGCAGCTCGTGCCGCAGACCGGGATGCAGCTTCAGTGTGCAGTCCGTTATACCGGCGCGTTTGAACTCGGCATACGTCTGGCGCACGCCCGCGCCCATGCCGCCCACGGGATCGTCCTCGCCGGAGATCAGCAGAATGGGCATGGACTTGTCCATCCGGTCCAGATTATTGCGCCGCTGGTTGAAGCGGATACCGGTAAGCATTTCGTAAAACAGACCCACCGTGGCATCCTGTCCGCACAGGGGATCGGCGATATATTCGTCCACGTTCTCCTCATCCGCCGACAGCCAGTCGTAGTCGGTGCGGTTGGGCTTGAAGGTCTTGTTATACGCGCCGAAGGCCAGCTCGGTCACGGTGTCGTTGGTGGCGGCGGCGTTCCGGCGCTTCAGCATACCGGCCAGCGCCAGCCCGCCGGTCAGCGCGGCGGCGCTCTGCCAGCCGGTGCCCATGAGAATGGCGGCCTTTACCGTGCCGGGATAGCGGATGAGATAGGTGCGGCTGAGGAAGGAACCCATGGAGTGCCCCATCAGCAGCAGCGGCAGATGGGGGTACTGCTCCTTCAGCTTGGTGTGCAGCACATACACGTCGTCCACCGGGGTGTTCCATGTGTTGCCGTCGCCGAAATATACCGGCGTGCCGCCCTCGGGCAGGGACAGGCCGTGACCCAGATGGTCGTGGCCCACCACGATGACGCCGTGGCTGTTGAGGAACCGGGCAAAATCGTCATAGCGGCCCACATATTCCGCCACGCCGTGGACGATCTGCAGTACCGCCGCCGGCGTTACGTCCTCCGGTATCCACGCGATGCCGTGCAGGCGGGTCTTTCCGTCGCTGGAAAGAAAGGTGAAGTCCGTCTTTTTTGTCATGGCAATTCCGTCCTTCCTGTGATATACTGATGCTATTAGACTACCTGTCATTTATTATGTCCATCATACCACAGCAAGCTACTCTTGAAAAGGGGGATTTCTCATGGCTTCCTATATTCTGGCGCTGGATCAGGGGACTACCAGCTCACGGGCCATCGTGTTTGACCGGCAGGGCGAGATTGTGGGTCGGGGCCAGTATCCCTTCACCCAGCACTATCCTCAGGCGGGGTGGGTGGAGCACGACCCCATGGAGATCTGGCATACGCAGGCGCAGGCGGCGGCAGACGCCATCGCGGGCCTGCCCTCCGGGGCCATTGCCGGTATCGGCGTCACCAACCAGCGGGAGACCACCATCATCTGGGACAAAAATACCGGCGTGCCGGTTTATAACGCCATCGTGTGGCAGTGCCGCCGCACGGCGGAGCTGTGCGAGGAGCTGAAGCGCCGCGGCCTCAGTGAACGCATCCAGTCCACCACCGGCCTGTTGATCGACGCCTATTTCTCCGCCACCAAGATCCGCTGGATACTGGACAACGTCCCCGGCGCGCGGCAGAAAGCGGAGCAGGGCCAGCTGCTGTTCGGCACGGTGGAGACATGGCTTATCTGGCAGCTGACCGGCGCCCACGTCACCGACTATTCCAACGCCAGCCGCACCATGCTGTTCGATATCCACAAGCTGGGCTGGGACGCGGAGCTGTGCGGCGTGCTGGGCATCCCCATGTGCATGCTGCCCCGGTGCGTCAGCAATTCGGAGGTGTACGGCACGGTGAAGCCGGGCATCCCCGGTCTGGAGGTGCTCTCCGGCGTGCCGGTGTGCGGTGCGGCGGGCGATCAGCAGGCGGCCCTGTTCGGCCAGACCTGCTTCCATGCGGGTGATGCCAAGAACACCTACGGCACCGGCTGCTTTACCCTGATGAATGTGGGCGGCAGAGCCGTCCGCAGCCGCGCGGGTCTGGTGACCTCCGTGGCATGGAGCGTCAACGATGCCGTCACCTATGCGCTGGAGGGCAGCGTCTTTAACGGCGGCAGCACCATCCAGTGGCTGCGGGACGAGCTGCACCTCATCGATTCCGCACCGGAGTGCGACCGTCTGGCGGAATCGGTGGACAGCAGCGGCGGCGTGATCGTGGTGCCGGCCTTTACGGGGATGGGCGCGCCCTATTGGGACATGTACGCCCGGGGCGCGATTCTGGGTGTCACCCGCGGCACAGGCCGGGCGCATATCGCCCGGGCGGTGCTGGAGTCCATCGCCTTTCAGGTCACCGACCTGATGCTGGCCATGCGGCAGGATGCAGGCTGCGACATCACCTGCCTGCGGGCCGACGGCGGCGCCAGCGTCAGCGATATCCTGCTGCAGATGCAGGCCGACCTGCTGCGTATTCCCGTGGACCGGCCCGCCATGGTGGAGACCACCGCCTTCGGCGCGGCGGCGCTGGCGGGGCTGAACTGCGGCATGTGGAGCAGCCTTGAGGAGCTGTCGGCCCTGCGCCGCAGCGACCGGGTGTTCACGCCCCAGCGGGTACAGGCGGAGTGCGACGATGCCTACCGTATGTGGAAGCGTGCGGTGCAGCGTGCGGGGGATTGGATCGAACATTGATCTGGCATGAAATCTGACGATTTCATTGCCAAATGAGTTTGCGGCCGCTGCGCAGTGGAGCGAAGCGGAACAAGTGCCCTTGGGGTACGCGCGTCCTTCGGACACACTGGCGGCCGAGAAAAATTTTTCTGACGCGCATGTCGTCAGAAAAATGATTTGATTTTTTCGCGGCGTCCGCGCCGCGAACTCTGCGAGGCTTTCCTTGCCCCAATTTGATTAACATTTGATGAATTTCGCCCCAAAAGTCTTGCAAAATCCGGAAACGGTGACTATAATCAGCCTTAATGAAGCCCTTAACACATTTTGAAAGGAGCCATACTTATGTCATTCTTTGATAACATTACCGAAAAAGCCAAGATGTATGCCAATATCGCCGCCGAGAAGGCCAAGGATGTGGCCGAAGTGGCCGCTGATAAGGCCAAGGACGTGAAGGAGACCGCCAAGCTGACCATGGCCATCAAGACCGAGCAGCGTGAGCTGGACAAGAACTACCGCGCCATCGGCCAGTGGTTTGCCTCCGAGTACGAGGGCGAAGTCCCCGACGCCATCAAGGACGTGATGGCCGCCATCGAGGCCAGCCGCGCCAAGATCGAGGAGATGGAGGCCGCTCTGGCCGAGAAGCCCCACACCGAGATCGAGATCACCATTGAAAAGGACGGCGAGACGCCCGAGCTGAAGACCTGCCCCGTGTGCGGCACCGCCACCAACTCCAAGTTCTGCCCCGAGTGCGGCGCTGAGGTGGAGCCCAAGGCCGAGGAGCCTGCTGAGACTGCCGAGCCTGAGACCCCCGCTGAGCCGCAGGAGTAAGTTTTTTTCCCGCATTACCAAAAAAGAGACTACCAAGAGGTAGTCTCTTTTTTGTTGCAATTTTGTCCCGCTTCCTGTATGCTGGAGGGAGAAAAGCGAGGTGTGCGCCATGACATTGCTGCAAATGAGCTATATTCTGGAGGTGGACCGCTGCGGCTCCATCAACCGGGCGGCCCAGAACCTCTTCGTGTCCCAGTCCGCCCTGTCCAGTGCCATTGCCGAGGTGGAGAATGAGCTGGGCATCACCATCTTCCACCGCTCCAACCGGGGCGTGTCGCTGACGGAGGATGGCCGTGAGCTTCTGAACCAGATCACGCCCATTGTGGAGCGCAGCCGCAAGATCACCCGCTATTACAGCGAGCGCCGGGCGGAGAACCGGGTCACGCTGTCCATCGCCGCCCAGCGCTATCCCTTCTGCGCCAAGGCGTTCGTGGAGTTCCTGCATCTGCGGGAGGAGCCGCGGATCGAGGTCAGCTTCAAGGAGGTGGAGATGGCCGCCGTCATTGAGCAGGTGGCCCAGCAGCAGAGCGATCTGGGCGTTATTTTCGTGTCCGACATGACGGAGCATTTCATCCGCCGTATTCTGGAGGGCCGGAATCTGGAGTTCCACCAGCTGGCCCGTCTGCGGCCCCATGTGTTCATGCGCCGGGGCCACCCGCTGTCCGGAGAAAGCTCCGTAACGCTGGAGCAGCTGCACCAGTACCCCTACGCCGCCTTTACCCAGAGCGACACCAACCTCAACTATGCCGAGGAGGTGGTGGTGGGCACTGCCGCCGACTTCAATCAGGTGGTCTACGTCTCTGACCGGGCCACCATTTACAGCGTGATCGCCCACACCAACTGCGTCTCCACCGGAAGCGGCGTGCTGCCGGAGGGCTTCGGCGACGAGCGGCTGGTGGCGGTGCCGCTGACGGGACAGCACGACATGCGCCTTGGCTACATCAAGCTGCGCTCTGTGCCGCTCAGCGACTCGGGACGGGAGTTTGTGGAGCTTTTGCAGCAGATCATGAAGGAGCTGGAGGAGTAAGCAGAAAAGGAGGACGGTTGTCCTCCTTTTCTTTATGCCATGTTCTTCTTTGCCGCCGACAGCATCAGCTTGATGCGGTTCAGCTGGTTTACCTCGCTGGCGCCGGGGTCATAGTCCACGGCGGCGATGTTGGCCTGCGGGTAGGCGGCCTTCAGCGCCTTGATAACGCCCTTGCCCACCACATGGTTGGGCAGGCAGGCAAAGGGTTGGATACACACGATGTTGGGCACGCCCTGCGTCAGCAGCTCCGCCATCTCGCCGCAGAGGAACCATCCCTCGCCATACTGATTGCCCAGTGACAAAAAGGGTTTGGCAAGCTCGGCAATGTAGGCCATGGGGGTGGGCGGGTCAAAGCGGCGGCTGGCCTTCAGCGCCTCTACCGCCGGTCTGCGGATGGCCGCAATGCCGTCCGTTCCCACTTTGGCCAGCAGGCTGGAGGTCCACGGCGTACCCAGATAGTCATGCTTGTAGCTTTGCTGATAAATGCACTCCACAAGGAAGTCGGTGAGATCGGGTACCACAGCCTCAGCCCCCTCCTGCTCCAGTAGATCCACAAGATAGTTGTTGGCCAGGGGCATGTACTTCACCAGAATTTCGCCTACGATGCCCACGCGGGGCTTGCGGAGCGTCTCGTTCAGCGGCAGGGCGTCGAAATCCGCCACGATGCCCCGGCAGATGCCGCCGTAGGTATAGCCGGTCTTTTCGCCCATGGCGTAGGCAATGGCAATATCCCGCCATTTGGCGTGGAGGGCGTTGGCGGAGCCGGGGACGGCCTCATAGGGCCGCGTGCGGTACAGGCACCGCATGAGAAGATCGCCGAAGGTCAGCTGCCGCAGGGCGGCCAGCAGCATAGCGGGGGAGACGCGGAAGCCTTCGTTTTTCTCCATGCCGTTGGCATTCAGGGAGATGACGGGGATGTGGCTCAGTCCCGCCTTGTCCAGAGCGCGGCGGATAAAGGCCACATAGTTGCTGGCCCGGCAGCAGCCGCCGGTCTGGGTCATGATGAGCGCCAGCTTGTTGGTGTCGTATCGTCCCGACAGCACCGCCTCCATCAACTGGCCCACCGACAATATAGAGGGATAGCAGGCGTCGTTGTTGACGTACTGCAAGCCCACATCCACCGCTTTCCGGGTGGCGTTGTTCAGAATCTCCACATGGTAGCCGTGGCGGCGGAACACCGGCTCGATCACGTCAAAGTGGATGGGAGACATCTGGGGCGCCAGAATGGTATAGCCCTGCTCGAACATCTCCTTGGTGAACTCCGTGCGGTGATAGTCCAGCGGTTGAGGCCGGGCGCAGATGTGCTGCTCCCGCCGCATGTTCATGGCCGCCAGCAGGCTGCGGACACGAATACGGGCCGCGCCCAGATTGTTCACCTCGTCGATCTTCAGCACGGTATAGAGCTTATTGCATTTCTCCAGTATCTCACATACCTGATCGGTGGTGACGGCGTCCAGCCCGCAACCGAAGGAGAACAGCTGCACCAGCTCCAGATCGTCCCGCCTGCCTACGAACTCCGCCGCAGCGTACAGCCGGGAGTGGAACACCCACTGATCCACCACCCGCAGGGGACGCTGGGGTGGGGCATCCAACGGCAGGCTGTCCTCGGTGAACACATACAGGCCATAGGAGGCGATGAGCTCCGGGATGCCGTGGTTGATCTCCGGGTCGATGTGGTAGGGCCGTCCCGCCAGCACCACGCCACGCTTGCCGCTTTGTGCCATCTCTGCAAGGCGGCGGCGTCCCTCGGCCCGGATGTCCTCCTTGGCCCGACGCTGCTCCACCCACGCGGCACGGGCGGCGGCGCGGACTTCGGCGGCGGGGATATCCCACACGTCGCGGCACAGCTTTACCAGCCGGTCCTCCGCCGTCTTCTCGCTGGTAAAGGCGATAAAGGGCCGGATGTACCGCACCTGTCCGAAGGTGATGGCCTCCACGTTGTTTTTCAGGTTCTCCGGATAGGACACCACCATGGGGCAGTTATAGTGGTTCTGGGCGTCCGGCGTCTCCTGATACTCATAGAACACACATGGGTGGAAGATGGTACTGATCCCGTGCTGCGCCAGCCACTCCACATGGCCGTGGGCCAGCTTGGCGGGATAGCACTCCGACTCGGAGGGAATAGACTCCATGCCCATTTCATAGATGGCCCGTGTGGAAAAGGGCGACACCACCACCCGGAAACCCAGATGGCGGAAGAAGGTGGCCCAATAGGGGAAGTTTTCATACAGGTTCAGTACCCGCGGAATACCGATCACGCCACGCTTTGCTTCGTTTTCCTCCAGCGCGGGGTAATCGAACAGGCGCTGCCGCTTATAGGCCATCATGTTGGCGCCCGGTTGGGCGGCGCTGGGGTTTTTCACCCGCTTTTCGCAGCGGTTGCCGGAGATGTAGTGGCCGCCGTCGGAGAAGGTGTTCACCGTCAGCAGGCAGTTGTTCTCGCACCCGCCGCAGCGGGCAGTCTTGGCGGTGTAGGTCAACGCGGCAATGTGGGCGAAGTCCAGCGTTTCCGTAGGCTGGCCGTGATAGCGGTCGCGGGCGATCAGCGCCGCGCCGAAGGCGCCCATCAGGCCGGAGATGTCGGGGCACACCGCCTCCGTTCCGGCGATGCGCTCGAAGGCGCGCAGCACCGCCTTATTATAGAAGGTGCCGCCCTGCACCACAATGTGGCGGCCCAGCTCACGGGCGTCGGCCAGCTTGATGACCTTGAACAGGGCGTTCTTGATGACGGAGTAGGCAAGTCCGGCGGAGATATCGGACACCGCCGCACCCTCCTTCTGGGCCTGCTTCACGTTGGAGTTCATGAACACGGTGCAGCGGGTGCCCAGATCCACCGGATGCTGGGCGAACAGCGCCTCATCGGCGAACTGCGCCGCCGAAAAGCCTAAGGAGTTGGCGAAGTTTTCCAGAAATGAGCCGCAGCCGGAGGAGCAGGCCTCGTTGAGCATCACGCTGTCCACCGTGCCGTTTTTCAGGCGGATGCACTTCATGTCCTGTCCGCCGATGTCCAGCACGCAGTCCACCTGCGGGTCGAAAAAGGCCGCCGCCGTGGTGTGGGCGATGGTCTCCACCTCGCCCTCGTCCAGATGGAAAGCGGCCTTCAGCAGCGCTTCGCCGTAGCCGGTGGAGCAGGAGCGGGCGATGCGGGCCGTGGGCGGCAGCAGCGCCGAAAGCTGGGTCATGGCGTCCATGGCGGTTTTGATAGGGCTGCCGCTGTTGTTGGCGTAATAGGACCACAGCAGCTCGCCCTCTGCGCCGGTCAGGGCCAGCTTTGTGGTGGTGGAGCCTGCGTCGATGCCAAGAAAGCAGTCGCCCTCGTATGTACTCAGGTCGGCCTTGGCCACCACCGCGTGGGCGTGGCGGGCGCAGAAGGCGTCATATTCCGCCTTATCCGCGTACAGCGGCGGCAGGCGCTTGATCTCAAAGGCCATGGTGACGCCCTGCGCCAGCCGGTCGATCAGCTCCCCGATAGGCTGCGCCGCCGCGTCCGCTTCCGTCTCCAGCGCCGCCCCCATGGCGGCGAACAGGTGGGAGTCGTCGGGGTCCACGATGTTTTCCGGCGTCAGCTTCAATGTGCGGATAAAGGCCTTTTTCAGCTCCGGCAGGAAGTGCAGCGGCCCGCCCAGAAAGGCCACGCAGCCCCGAATGGGCTTGCCGCAGGCAAGGCCGGAGATGGTCTGGTTCACCACCGCCTGAAAGATGGAGGCGGCCAGATCGGCACGGGTCGCGCCCTCGTTGATGAGGGGCTGGATGTCGGTCTTGGCGAACACGCCGCACCGGGCGGCGATGGTATACAGCTCCTTGTAGTCCGCCGCCGCGTCGTTAAGGCCCTTGGCGTCGGTCTGCAGCAGGGCGGCCATCTGGTCGATGAAGGAGCCGGTGCCGCCGGCGCACACGCCGTTCATCCGCTCCTCAAGGCCGCCGGTGAAATAGATGATCTTGGCATCCTCGCCGCCCAGTTCGATGGCCACATCCGTCCGGGGATAGCGCTGCTCCAGCGCCGTGGCTACCGCCACCACCTCCTGCACGAAGGGAATGTCCAGCGCCCGGCCCAGATTGATGGAGCCGGAGCCGGTGATGGCGGGGCGGAGGGCGCAGTCGCCCAGCACCTCGCTGGCCTCACTCAGCAGCGCCGCCAGCGTCTGCTGGGTGTGAGCCTGATGGCGGCGGTAATCGCCGTAGAGAATGTTGTCGTTGTCGTCCAGTACCACCAGCTTGACGGTGGTAGAGCCAATGTCGATACCGGCACGATAGGTTTTCATAGGTACGATATCCCTCCATCGGGTAATGTGAAAATTATATTAGAACATACCATATCACATTTTGTAGCGTTTTTGCGTTAATATTCTGTTAAGAAAATCAATTTTACACGTCTGTACCGGACGGCAAAAATGCATGTCCCACAGGGAAATTCTCCAAAAATACTTGAGCCCCGGTACGGCATCTGGTATAATAACATGTCAGAATACTATGCACTTGATTAAGGAGATGCACATATATGAAACTTGGTATCGAGGGCGATTCACCTGATTCTATATCTCAATATTGCCTCATAAATACCGATATTTCTTGATTTCGGCGTGTTTTCCGCACAAACAGCCACTATATAACTTCATGCAATTCCATACTACTCCACGCCGAAATGGTGTAAAAATGGTGTATGGAAAATCGGATTGCAGACGCGAAAATGACACACTACTACCGCCCCCAAAAATCGAATGAAAGCTCTGATAAAACACACAGCCATCGGCATGACCGTCCAACGGATATGCCGATGGTTGTTTCATTTTTTATTCGGATGATCTTGACGCTTCCGAGGAACACCCTATACTGTGCGCTTGTAGGCTCATGGCACAAGGGTGTTTTTCGATGATTACAAACCGGAAGTTATCACTCTGCTTGCCTGTTTTCTTCGCCCCAAACGCAAAGCTGATCCAGCACAGTCATCAGCGATTTCCCGCGCTCCGAAAGCGTATATTCCACCTTCGGCGGGATCTGCGGATACTCGGTGCGGACGATCAGTTTGTCTGCTTCCAGCTCCTTGAGATTCGTGCTGAGAGTCTTGTCGGAAATGGTTTTCAGATACCGTTTCAGCTCATTGAATCGCACCGTCTCAAACTCCATCAGGCAGTAAAGAATGACCATCTTGTGCTTGCCGGAGATCATCGACAGCGTGTAGGCAAAGCCGGTGTCCTCAAAATTGGCGTTCTCAATATAGTTCTTTATCATTTGCTTTCTCCAAGGATAGTACCTGTCTTTTTAGCCAGTACTTGAATTTCTGATTTGCATGGATATAATTATAAGCAGGATGAACAGTCCTGTCAATACGATCACAAGGAGAAGTTATCATGAGAACAAAATTGAAAATCACCGAGGGCATTTTCCCCATGCCGGTTCTGATGGTTGCAACTTACAACGAGGACGGCAGTGTGAATGTCATGAACGCCGCATGGGGCACCATGCAGGAGCGGGACACCGTCGCCTTGAATCTCACCGAGACTCATAAAACCGTGCAGAACATCAAGGCGCGGGGCGCATTTACCGTCAGCATTGCCGACGCTGCGCACATGGTCGAAGCGGACTATTTCGGCGTGGAGTCCGGCAATAAAGTTGCCGACAAATTTGCCCGCAGCGGTCTGACCGCCAGCAAAGCAGAAACCGTCGATGCGCCGGTCATCAACGAGTTCCCGATTTGTCTGGAGTGCAAGTTCATCGAGTATCAGAACAATGAATACGGATGCGGCGTCATCGGTAAGGTAGTCAATGTCACTGCCGATGAAAGCGTTATGGTGGACGGAAAAATTGATATGTCCAAGGTCAATGCCATCGCATTTGACCCCTACACCCACGGTTATTACAAGGTCACCGAGCGCGTGGGAGAGGCGTTCCACGACGGCTTGAAGCTGAAAAAGTAAGGTGTGCAAAGAAGGAGCTTTCGCATAAGCGAAGGCTCCTTCTGACGATTATAGGCGCCACATTCGATGCCCTATATGCAGGACGGGTCTTTGCACTTCACGGAATCGGACGACAACCATCCAAACCGCAAAAGGTCACGCGAAATTGTACATCGGCTGCACGATACCATAAATCGCGGAACGATGTAATCTATACACGCAAGCGGTAAATACTTTATGAATCCGGCAAGCATTGATTTTTCATGCCTGATTTCAAGCCCTTTTGCCAAAAATTGCTGCGAATCCGAAAGTGTTTACGGCTTCATTAAAATTCGATCTTATCTTAATTCTTTTGTCGAATTTTGAGTTCTATCAGATATAACTTATATATTTACGATTTTGCCATTGAGTTTCAATCATAAGTGTGATATACTGTGGTCAGTCACGGAAGGAGGGTGAAGTTTTATGATCAAACGTGAACTGTATATGAGCCGTATCCGTCCGTTCATCGGAACAGAGCTGATCAAGGTCATGACCGGTATCCGCCGCTGCGGAAAGTCGGTCATGTTGGAGCTGATCCAGCAGGAGCTTGCGGAGTCCGGCGTCAGCCGGGCGCAGTTTATCTCCATCAATTTTGAAGATATGAGCTATTCCCACCTGCAAACCGCTCAGGCACTGCACGACGAGATCACCAAACGCGCCAAGGAGATCGGCGGCAAGGTCTACCTCTTTTTCGATGAGATTCAGGAGGTCAAGGACTGGGAGAAGTGCATCAACTCTTTCCGCGTCTCGCTGGATTGCGACATCTACATCACCGGCTCCAATGCAAAGCTGCTGTCCGGTGAGCTTGCGACTTATTTGGGCGGACGATATGTGGAGTTTGTGATCTATCCGTTTTCTTTTGGGGAGTTCATGGAGCTTTACCATTCGATTGCGCCTGATGCGCCCATCCAACAGTGTTTCCAAAAGTACCTGCTTGCCGGAGGTATGCCCTATCTCGCAAATCTCCGCTATGCGGATGCGCCGTCCAAGCAATATCTTCACGATCTGTTCAACTCTGTCCAGCTCAAGGACATCGTGAAGCGGAATAAAATCCGGGATGTAGATTTGCTGGAACGAATCATTGCCTATGTGATCGCCAATGTGGGAACGACCTTCTCGGCGACCTCGCTTGCGAGGTTCCTGAAAAACGAGCAGCGCACCGTCGCCCCGGAAACAATTCTGAACTATATCAAATACTGCTGCGAGGCGTATCTGTTCTATCAGGTGAAGCGGAAGGATTTGCAGGGCAAACAGATCCTTGCCTCCAATGAGAAGTACTATATTGCCGATCACGGCATCCGCGAGGCGGTCTTTGGCGGCAATATGCGGGACATCAACCTCATTTTGGAAAACATCGTCTATCTTGAGCTGCTGCGCCGGGGCTATGAAGTGACTGTCGGCAGGACGGGCGACAAGGAAATTGATTTTGTATGCGACAAGCGCGGCGAAAAGCTGTACGTTCAGGTGTGCTATCTGCTCGCCTCCGACGAAACGGTCAACCGCGAGTTCGGCGCGTATGACAACATCCGCGATAACTTCCCGAAGTACGTTGTTTCTCTCGATGAGTTCGACATGAGCCGAAATGGAATCAAGCACCGGAATATCCGCGATTTCCTCTTAGCTGAGGAATGGAACTAAGTACGAAGCCCAGCATCACGTCAAATGGCGCGATGCTGGGCTTCGTTGTTGCGTTTCGGGGCTTTTTTTGAGGATAAAACCGCCTGTGCGCCGTTTGCTTTTCTTTGCCATATTGACACGCTGCCCTCTGTTCATCACGGCAACTGTACGTTTTCGGGATAGAAAATGAACACTTTCTCTGTATAGGGAGAAAGCCAGAGAGGGAAAAGAGGGTGAGCGCAGGCTGTGGGAACGGTGCGTAAACCGCTTGCGGTTTTCC
>ENA-UOJG01000390-UOJG01000390.1-human-gut-metagenome-genome-assembly--contig:-C47-NODE-390-length-63279-cov-7.933538_pt1 | contig 63279 bp, 36 predicted proteins | sample MGYA00242340_ERZ723887 | MGnify/ENA metagenome assembly ERZ723887 | reverse complement strand
AGGAAAAGATTCGAAAATTTTACCGCGGAAATGTTGAAATAATTAGATCAGGAAAGTATAAAATAATTTTGAACAGTTACTTATGAAAAAGAATATCATAACCACCCTTGCAGCCCGAAATCTCAAGCCGGCGGCAGCGGCTCTGGCAGCGGTTTGCTTCGGCATGATTCCCGCTCTGGCGGCCGATCACCAGGTGAGCGGCTCCATAACCGATGCCGCTACGGGCAACAGTCTGCCTGGCGCACGCGTCATGGTGGTCGACGGCCAGGCTACGGCCATGACCGGTGCCGAGGGAGGTTTCTCCATCACCGTTCCCTCCGCCGACGTTACACTCCGCGTTGAAGCTCCCGGCTACAACGTGATTCTACTGCCCGTACAGAATAAATCTACTATCGACATCAAGCTCACCGGCCAGACCGGCGACAACTTCTATACTTCGCCCCGACTCTCGGCCAAAGCCGGCGAGGGATTCACTCAGTTCGGCGTCGGCGAGACCACCGGCGACCAGAGCGTCGAGGATCTCCAGGGTCAGCTTTACAGCATAGCCCGCTCGGGCATGCCTGGTGCCGGCCACGCCGTGTTCGTAGAAGGTCTGCACTCCATCAACGCCGGTTCGCAGCCGCTCTACGTGGTCGACGGCGTGGAGTGGAGCGTTACCGAGAGCGACGTTCAGCTCCTCGGCGGACATTACAACAATCCGCTGGCTCTTATCGACCCCAAGGACATCGACCGCATCTACGTGATGCGCAACGGCTCTGCCATCTACGGCGCGAAAGCCGCCAACGGCGTGGTAGTAATCAATACCAGGCGCGCACGCTCCGAAGCCACCGAAATTGAGGCATGGGCGCAGCTCGGTGTGCGCCAGAAGCCCAAATCGATTCCCGTGATGGACGCCCGCCAGTATCGCCTCTATGTTTCCGACGTGATGGGTGGCATGTTTGAGAACTCCACGGCCGTAAACCGCTACAACTTCCTCAACGACGACCCCACCGCGGCAAGCTATGCCTCGACCCACAACGATACCGACTGGCTCGATCTGGCCATGCGCAACGGTCTTATGATGAACTACGGCGTGAGCGTGCGCGGCGGCGACGACCGCGCCCTCTATGGTTTCTCGCTCGGTTACACCAAAAACGACGGCGCCGTCGACAAGACCTCGTTCGACCGTATCAACGTGCGCTTCAACTCCGACATCAACCTCTGGAAAGGCCTCAAGTTGCGCTTCGACGTAGCTTTCGCCCAGGCTACATGGAAGCTTTTCAACGACGGCATCGACGCTGTGGGCTCGCCGGCCTACCTGTCGATGATCAAGTCGCCGCTTTACCATCAGAACGTGATCTCCAACAAGGGTGAAGTCACCGTGAAATTCTCCGACGTCGACGAACTGGGCGTGGGCAACCCCCTCTCGATTCTCGACCTCGGCCAGGGCGACAGCCGCAACTACCGCTTCAACCTCAATGCCTCGCCCGAATACCGCTTCAACGACACCTGGGCTATTCGCGGGCTCGTGGGCTATACCTTCGACAAGGTGAAGGAAAACGCCTTCCTCCCGGACTACGGCGTGGCCGACATAGACCTTCTCAACGCCAACGGCGAAGTCTACGCCACGATGAAAAACCGTGTGGAGAACATGATGAACCGCCACACCACCTTCATTGCCAACATCTACGGCCAGTACACCCCGCTGCGCGGCATCTACCACAAGCTTGACCTTAAGCTCGGCTGGCGCTTCCGCAACGACTCCTACAATCTGGCCTACGGACGCGGCCTCAACACCAGCTCCGACTATATGAACTCGATGGGCAACACCACGGCGTCGCTCCGCACGTCGGTTGGCGTCGATTCCAAGCAGCGCAACCTCGCCTGGTTCTTCAGCGGAGAGTATTCGTGGATGAACCGCTACTTCCTGGCTGTCGATGCTTCGATGGAAACATCCAACCGCTTCGGCAAGGAGGCCAAAGGTGCCCTGCATATGGCCGGCGTAAGCTGGGCCTTCTTCCCCGCGGTGAACGCCTCGTGGGTGTTCAGCTCCGAAGGATGGATGAAAAATCTCACTTGGCTCGACTACGGACGCCTGCGTCTGGGCTGGGAGCTCACCGGCAACTATAATCTCCCCGACTACGCCACAGAATCCTACTTCACATCGGCCGGCCTTCTGGGCAACGCCTTCGGCCTCGTGCTCGACAATATCGGCAACGACGGCCTTAAATGGGAGCAGACATCCACTTTCCGCGCCGGTCTCGACGCGTCGCTCTTCCACAACCGCTGGAGCTTCGCCCTCGACTTCTTCAAGTCGCGCACAAGCAATCTGCTCGTTCGCAAGCAGCTCAACGAAATCGCCGGTCTCGACTGGTATTGGACCAACGGCGGCTCGCTTGACAACACGGGCGTGAACTTCTCGACCACAGTGCGTGCCCTCGACCTCCGCGACTGGAAGCTCGACCTCGGTGCCTCGATCGGCCACTACCGCAACCGCGTGCATAAGCTCGACGACGGCTCGTTCATCACCACAATCGACGGCGCCCAGGTGCTCACCTCCGAGGGCAATCCGCTGGGCGTATTCTACGGCTACCGCACCGAGGGAGTATTCTCCACATCGGCCGAAGCCCGCGCCGCCAATCTGGCCGTGCGCAACGCCAACGGCACGCTTACTCCCTTCGCTGCCGGCGACATGCGTTTCGCCGACAACGGCGACGGCATAATCGACGAAGCCGACCGCACCATTATCGGCGACCCCAACCCCGACGTTTACGGCAACTTCAACTTCCGCCTGCAGTGGAAGCGCTTCGCGCTGAGCTCGCTCTTCACCTATTCGGTTGGCAACGACGTATACAACGCCCTGCGCGCCAACCTCGAATCCGGCTCGGAAATCCACAACCAGAGCACGGCGCTTATGAACCGCTGGGTGGCCGAAGGGCAGCAGACATCCATCCCCCGCGCCACCTACGGCGACCCGATGGGCAACGCCCGCTTCTCCGACCGCTGGATTGAAGACGGCAGCTATCTGAAGTGGAAATCTATCCAGCTCACCTACGATATTCCTATCCGCTCGACTTTCCTGCAGGGCGTATCGGTATGGGTGGCTGTCAACAACCTCTGCACCTGGACCAAATATCTCGGCCCAGATCCAGAATTCTACAGCGGCCTGACTCCATTGTCGATGGGTATCGACAACGGACTGACGGGCGCCTCGCGCGAATTCAATTTCGGAGTTAAGATTCACCTCTGATCCGCGCCGACATGTTTCCGCAGGATTTCCAAAACACCTTCCACTAATACATCAGCATCAATATTTCAGCATCACAACGATGAAACTCAGACATATAATTCCGGCCTCGATTGCACTGGCGGCCATGGCGCTGACGGCGTGCTCCGACATGCTCGACCTCAAATCGGACGATTACGTCTACGCCGGCGACAATCCGCTCAATTCGGCCAACGACTCGCTATACTCGGCCATGGGTATCCTCACCCAGATGCAGAAGCTCGGCGAACGCTACGTACTCCTCGGCGAGTTGCGCGGCGATCTGGTCGACGTTACGGCCGACGCTCCGCTCTCGATTCAGCAGGTGTCGAATTTTGCCACTTCGGAGGGCAACGACTTCTCCGGCCGACGCGACTACTATAGCGTGATCAACAACTGCAACTACGCTCTGGCCCACATGGACACTACTATCACCGAGCATGAAAACCGCGTGATGGTGCCCGAATATGTGGCTATCCGCACTCTCCGCGCTTGGACCTATCTCCAGATGGGTCTTACCTACGGCCGCGTGCGCTATGTGGAGACTCCGCTTCTCTCGCTCGAGGAGACGGAGATGAACTACCCGGTAGTTGAACTTGACGCGCTCATCGACCGCCTCGTGGCCGACCTCGAGCGCTACGCCGGCAACCGCACGCCCGACTACGGCTCGAACGACGGCCTCGATACGCGCCGCTTCTTCATCGAGCCTCGCCTGCTTCTGGCCGACCTCTACCTCTACCGCGGCCAGTATGAGGATGCCGCCCGTTTCTACTACGACTACATCCGCGAGCACTCGCTCACCGTCGGCTCCTACCTCAACACCTGGATAACCAACCAGGCTACGGCTCCCTCCACTCAGGATTTCCTCAACTCCTTCAGTATCGAGACGCTCTCGGAGATTCCCTACGCTTCAGACGTCAAGAAAATTCACCCGAATCTGGTCTACATGACCTACAATCGCAAGCCCACTCTGGTAGTAGCTCCGTGGTTTGTCGATGAGATGGGGCTGCGCACCCATTACCATACCGACAACGCTCAGGCGGTGGCAATCACCGGTGTGCTCGAAGGCGACCTCCGCGGCCGCTTCCTCATGCCCGCCACGGGCGCCCAGATTCCGGTATCGTTCGGCTCGGTGGCCGGCATGCCCGACAATCAGGTGCTGATCACCAAGTTCTACAACACTGCCACCTACGAGAGTACCCTGCACAACCCCGACAACACGATTGCCGCCGGGTTTTACACCCGCGAGGTGCCTCTCTACCGCATTCCGCATGTGTATCTCCGCTATGCCGAGGCTCTCAATCGCCTGGGCAAGCCCTCGCTCGCTTTCGCCGTGCTGCGCTATGGTCTGAGTTCCGAGACTTTGGCCGACGAAACCAAGGTCAACCCCTTGGAGCTTGAGGACGAGGTATACTGGACCAATTTTTCAGCCACGACCTTCGACAGTAACATCGGCATAACCGCGCGCGGCTGCGGCCGTGGCGTCAAGCTCCCGGGTTGCTCGTATGTGATGCCCGAATTTGATACTACTCTCGAACTCACTGAATGGGTGGAAGACCAGATTCTCTATGAGCTTGCCGCCGAGACCCAGTTCGAGGGCAACCGCTTCTTCGACCTGATGCGCATATCGCGCCACCGCGGCGGAACGGAATATTTCGCCGACTGCGTGAGCCGGCGCTTCGCCAATCCTGCCGCCATCCGCGCCCGTCTGCTCGACCGCGAGAACTGGTGGGTGAAATAAACCTCGGTTCCACCGCTCAGAATTTTAGCAAAGAGGCGTATCGTACATCTTTTCGGGCGATACGCCTCTTTAGCATCTCCACAAAAGCAGAGACCTCAAAGACTTTAAGGACTTTAAAGGCCATAACGACCTTAAGGACCCTAACGATCTGAACGATTTAGAAGGCTTTGGTAAAATATTGTGGCCGGGGTGCTGAAATGTAGCCGAAATTGCTAAAAAGCGGCTGTAGAAACGCCTTGAAGCAAAAGTTTCTAAAATTTGGCGTAATTTTTTTACAAAAATTTTGCATCCGGATATAATTTTGCCACCGAAAACCTCCCGGCAAACACACGATTTTCATCTCCGGTCGGGAGGCGGCGGACCCAGCGGCGGAAATGCCGGCCGCGACACTCCGAAAATCTCAACTATGAATTCTAAACTTTAATTTCTAACCAATGAAAAAATCTACCCGATTAATTCTTGCAGCAAGTGCAGTCGGCTTTGGTTTAGCAGCCAACGCCCAGGTCACTTTCACCAAATCGGAAGGCACTTTCCCCGAAGGTGGTGTTTTCTCCAATACACACCGCTATAATGCTTTCGCAGCCGACCTGAACAACAGCGGCCGTATGGACATTATCTACGGTGGTCAGCTCGACAGCGAACTTAACGGCGAAAGCGGTCTTCCCGGTATCTGGGGCTGGTCGCAGCAGCAGGGCATATATTACAACCTCGGCAGCGACAGCTGGAAGCAGGACAAATACACGTCTGCGATTTCGGAAGGCGAATTTGAGGAGAAAGATGGCCAGCAGGTTCAGAAATATCATGTAGAACCTGCAAAACATGGACTTCGTGGCAACTGCTATGCCAACTACGCCGCCATCGACTACAATAACGACGGTCTCGTTGACCTCATTTTCAATGGCAAATCCAACGGCGACGACTGGCTGCCTTACGACGGCGAACTGAAAAAGAACCACCTCTGCCTTTATAAGAACAACGGCGACGGCACTTTCACTATGGTCCCCGAGGCCGTATTCCCAGTCGGTTCTCCCGACAATGATGCCAAGGGTTTCAATATCTCGACCGGCGACTTCGACCGCGACGGATATGTTGACTTCCTGGTAAGCTACTGCCTCGACATCGACGACGAGAAAGCTGAATTCAACAACGGTATGGGCCGTTTCGTAGGTCTCTACAAGAATATGAACGGTACAGGTGAATTCAAGCGCATCAACGACATCGCTGAAACAAAAGGCGGCGTATGGACCAAGGAGGTACGTGACGACCAGAATAATGTTGTTACTCCCTCTGAGAAAATCGAAGGTGCATTCCTTCAGATTTCCGGCAATGCCATTCTCGCCGACGTCAACAACGACGGCTGGCTCGACATCGTCCTCGTAGGCTATGTAAGCGACTGCTGGGATCCCAACCACACAGGTGGTGGCTACAAGAGCCGCATATACCTCAGCCAGGAGGGCAAGAAATTCGTTGACGTAACTCCCGAAAGCGCGGCTTACGTTACCTGCGGCGACGCCGCTACCGCGTTGGCCGACATGAACGGCGACGGTTACCTCGACATGCTGAACTACGGCTGGGACGGTAACCAGCGTGGTGCATACCTCTTTATGAATACTCAGGATGCCGAGGCTCCCTTCGACGATATGCCTCTGACTTCGGACGACACCAATCTTCCTCACTGCCAGGCCCGCTTCTTCGTTCGCGATATGGATGGCGACGGCACCCCCGACGTTGTCATCTCCGGCAAGGAATATACGGACTTCCCCGGCGAATCGAGCCGCGACATGGAGTACCTCACTGTTTGCTACAACACAGGTATGGATACCTTCGACCGCACCGAATATGAGGATCTCGGCAAAATCGGCGACGCCGGCCGCGGCATGGTTGCCGACTTCGACGGCGACGGCCTCAGCGATTACTTCTGCGGCGGTTACGGCCAGAAAGCAGGTGTATTCTACAACAAGGGTGAAAAGCCCGTCGCTGCCGAAGCTCCCGCAAACGTACAGGTTGAGTATGTCGACGGCAAACTGAACATCACCTGGGATGAAGTTGCCGACGCAGAAGCCTACAACGTATTCGTTACCGACGCCGTCGGCAAGACCTACGCTCTGGTTCCCGCCGATCCCGCTACCGGTTTCGTTAAGGTAAGCGCTTCCGAGCGTGTCGCTGCCCTCCGTCCGAACCAGACCTCATACTCCATCACAGTTCCCGAAGGCAACTACAAGGTCGGCGTTCAGACCGTATCGCTGCTCAACGAGACCTCCTCGCCCTTCACAACCGCCGACCTTTCCGGTATCAACGGCGTGGGTGCTGACTTCGAAAGCATGAAGATGGACATCAACGTAACCGACAACGGTATCTACGTAGCCGGTACCGGCGAAGCCGTTGAGGTCTACAACGCCATGGGTCAGAAAGTGGCTGCCGGAGTTGCCGGCAAGTTCATCCCGACTTCCGCCAAGGGTGTGCTTATCGTAGCCCGCGGCACCGAAACTGCCAAGATTGTGAAATAACCCGATAGATATATTTAGGCAAGTTAGATTCTAAGAATTCAATGATTGTAAACTGCATCCGATGAGGTGCGATTTCCAAAGGTAAAAAAGATAGGTTGAACATACAGGCGGTGTGTCGTGATTGACACGCCGCTTGTTTTCGTCTGATGGATTCGCTAACTTTGAATCCGCATTCACGGCCTGGAATATGAAACGATATATAATTCTTTGTATGGCTCTTATCGGCCTGTTCGCGCAGGGCGACGCGAGAGTATCGCTCCGCTATTATCCTTACGAACTGCAGCTCAGGCATGCATTTAATCTTGCGTCAATGTCGCGTACGACGACTCCTGGCGTGCAGGTGGAAATCTCGATGGATTCCGTCGGCGTGGGCGGTGCTCCCCTTATCGGCTACGGCGAGGCCTCGATGCCTCCCTATCTGGGCGAGTCGGTCGCATCCGTGACTGAGTTTCTGAGCCGTGTGGACGCCTCGCGACTTTCCGACCCCTTCGCCATCGACGCTATCCACGCTTACCCCGATTCGCTCGCACCGGGCAACATGGCGGCAAAAGCGGCAATAGATATTGCTCTCCACGACCTTACGGGGAAACTCATGGGGCAACCCTGGCACCGTATCTGGGGAATCGACGAGCGCAACGCTCCATGCACGAGCTACACCATCTCGAACGACACTCCAGAAGTGCTCGAGCAGAAAATAGCCGAGTCGGCACCTTATAAGGTCATAAAGGTGAAGATGGGAGTGCCGGGCGACCGCCAGCTGATCGAGACCATCCGGCGCCATACCGACCGCCCGATTTGCGTCGACGTGAATCAGGGGTGGAAAACTCCCCAAGAGGCGTTGGACAACATCCTCTGGCTTACCGACAGGGGTGTGATATTCGTGGAGCAGCCACTCGACAAGCACGATATGGAGGGGCACGCATGGCTCAAGGAGCGCTCGCCGATTCCGATCGTGGCCGACGAGGCCGTGCAGACTTCGGCCGACGTTCCGGCGCTCGCCCGCGCCTACGACGGCATCAACATCAAGCTGATGAAGTGTGGCGGCCTGCACGACGCCTACCGCATGGCTGTCCTGGCGCGCGGCCTGGGTATGAAAGTGATGATCGGGTGCATGACCGAGACGTCGTGTGCCGTCTCGGCTGCCGCGCAGCTTGCGGGGCTTGCCGACTGGGTTGACCTCGACGGCAATCTTCTTATCGCCAACGACCTTTTCGACGGCATGAAGATTGTAGACGGCCGAGTGGAGGTTTCTGATCTCCCGGGCATCGGCATTACCCCGAAAAAGAACTAAATAATTTAAGGTCCCTAAGGACTTTAGAGACCTTAGGGACCTTAGAGACTTTAAATGCCTTAGAGACTTTTAATACTTTAAAAAGCCTTCGGGATATTTCAATAGTTTTCCTGGCGGCGCTGGAAGTAGGCCTGGGGCTTGCGGCATACGGGGCAGGTCTTCGGCGCGTTCTTTCCGGTTGCGATATATCCGCAGTAGCGGCATTGCCACTGGGTGTTGGCGTCGGGATCGGAGAAGACTTCGCCTGCTTCCATGCGGGCGAGAAGTTTGAGGTATCGGGCCTCATGGCCCTGCTCCACCACGGCGACATTTTCGAAAAGTTTGGCGATTGCGGTGAATCCTTCCTCGCGGGCCACACGTGCGAATTCCACATACATGTCGGCCCATTCCTCATGCTCGCCGGCGGCTGCTTCGGCAAGGTTCCGTGCGGTGTCGCCTACCGGGCCTGCGGGATATGATGCCTGAATCTCAAGCATACCTTCGTCGAGGTAGCTGAAGAAGTTTTTGGCATGTGCGAATTCCTGTTCGGCAGTCTCCATGAAGATGGCAGCGATCTGTTCGTAACCCTCCTCACGGGCCACTTCGGCGAAAATAGTATAGCGGCCGCGGGCCTGCGATTCGCCTGCGAAGGATTTCAGAAGATTGACTTCGGTGCGTGTGCCTTTTATGCTTTTCTTGTCCATAACTGTTGGGTTGTTGAATTGTATTTTCCTTTTTTGCTGTCTAATAATAACAGATGGGCACGATAGAAAGTTCTCGGCAGCAATGGTTGTGTGTGGTTAGAGCGTTTACTCTCCAATGGCATCAGGTGCGGCTGAATGAGGCCTAAATTCTCATTTTTGAGGTCTGTGAAGCAGATGTGGCATTATTTGAACTGAATTTGACGATTTTTTTTTATTTTAGCATCTAATTTTGTAACTGCTAAGTACAACTGACACCAATCTAAATACCGAAAAATTTCAGCGATGAAGACAGCAGCTCTTGCTTTTTTTGTTACGACCTCTCTGCTTACAGCCATGATTGCCGCGACTCCCCGGGCGGAGGCGGCTCTTAAAACATTTGAATGCGGCCAATGGAGCCTGACGGTTGATACCGCCGACGGCAGTGCCACCCTCAGTCTCGACAACCGGCCGGTAGCGGTCGGCGCCGGAGCGGAATGGGGGCTCGACTCCGTGGTTGCCACCATGAAGGGGATGAAGAACATCATTGCCAGCTCGCGCCCCTTCGCCGATAAATTCGGCAAGGGAATGAAAGTTGCCGTTGCCGGCCGCGACGGCAAACTTACGGCCACGCGCACCTTCCGGCTCTATGAAGGGAAGCCTTATGCCATCGCAGATCTCACCGTAGCCGATCCGGCCGGTGTGGAGGCCAACTATATGGCTCCGGTGGCATGCGCATCGACCTTCGAGGCATTCAGCCGTCCGGGCAACAGCACGGTGTTCGTGCCATACGACAATGACGCCTGGGTGCGCTACAGCATAACGCCCTTCGGAGAGTCCATGCCGGTGAGCTACGAGGTATCGGCCATCCTCAACGCCGATACCCGCGAGGCCATCGTGGTCGGGTCGGTGGAGCACGACGTATGGAAAACCGGCGTGCGCACCGTGGCCAAAGGAGCCACGGCCATCGACTCGCTTTATGCCTTCGGCGGCGTGGCCACCAGCCTGACCCGAGACATCCGTCCCCACGGAGCCGTGAAAGGAAAAAGCGTGAAATCGCCCGCCATAATGCTCGGGCGTTTCGACGACTGGCGCGACGGCATGGAGACCTATGCCGACCTCTGCGCTATCGAGGCGCCGCGCATCCAGTCGGCCGGCCCGCGGCCGTTCGGTTGGAACAGCTGGGGCAAACTTCAGACCCGCGTGAACTTCGAGAACGCCAATCAGGTGGGCGAGTTCATCGCCGAGAAGCTGGAGCCTGAGTCGTTTGTCAACGCCGACAGCACCGTATACATCGGCCTCGACGCTTTCTGGGATTTCGGACTGACCGAGCAGCAGCGCATAGACTTCGCCAAAGCCTGTCACGACCGCGGCCAGAAGGCAGGCATCTATTTCTGCCCGTTTACCGACTGGGGTAAGAATCCCGAGGCAACCGTGGCCGAGGCTCCCGAATACAAATACAAAGACATCTATCTGCGCCACGGCGACAAGATTCTGGAATTCGACGGTGCCTATGCCATCGATCCTACCCATCCCGCCACGCGCGCACGCATCGCCCGACAGGTACAGCAGTTCATCGACTGGGGCTACGACTTCATGAAAATCGACTTCATGGCCCACGGCGCCTACGAGGCCGACTCCCACTACGATCCATCGGTGACCACCGGTGTGCAGGCCTACAACAGCGGAATGGCATTCATCGACTCCGTGGCTCAGGGCAAGCTCTGGATCAACCTCTCGATTGCGCCGCTTTTCCCCGCCAACTATGCTCACAGCCGCCGCATAGGCTGCGACGCATGGGCTGACATCAACAATACCGAATATTCGCTCAACGCGCTGACCTACGGATGGTGGCTCGACCATGTATACCACTACAACGACGCCGACCATATCGTGATGGAGGGTGTGACCGACGGAGAGAACCGCGCACGCCTCACCTCCTCGGCCATCACGGGTCTCTTCCTGCTGGGCGACGACCTTTCGGAGGTGAGCGGCAAGCCGGAGACGCGCGCAAAAGTTCTCCGCACTGCAACCAACCCCGACATCAACGCTATAGCCCGCGCATGCAAGTCGTTCCGCCCGGTTGAACCCGGCAAGGGCGACCGCGCGGCCGATATGTTCGTAGGCCGCGACGGCGACACGATGTATGTGGCCATCTTCAACTTCTCCGACCGCTCCGAGCGCAAGCACCTGCCGCTCCACCGCCTCGGCCTGAGCGACGGCGCCGATTATCAGGCCGTGGAGCTATGGTCGCACGACCCTTCGACACTCCGCGGCGCCATCGACACCGAAGTGCCTGCCAAAGATGTGAAAGTCTACCGCATAGCCCTCTGAGGCATCGGCCAACATAGACTGAACATATAAAACCAGACAATAAGATTTAATACTCCATAACCGCAGATTATGATAACCAATAGAATTGCCGCCAGCCTGACAGCCGCCATCTTCGCCATGGGGATGATCCACGTTTCGGCTACCTCCATCTCCGAAGGCAACCTGAAACTTGACTACGATAACGGCAAACTCACTCTTTACCATAACGGCTTAGCCGCATTCAATGATATATATTCCACTGCCACCTACAATTTCGAGGGTGAAGAGACAAAAAGCATCTCGAGTAAAGACTACGCCCCGATGGTGACCGTGACCACCGCACTTAAGGAGTTCGGCGACCAGAACGAATTCGGCGAGGGCCAGGTGCTGAAATTCGTCCACACCGGCGACGGCATGCAGTTCGTGCGCACCTATGCCATGTATCCCGGACTTTCCTACGTTATCGCCCAGGCGAGCGTGGTTTCAACCAACGGCAAGACCATCTACTCCAACTGCCTCGTGCCGATGACCGTCGGTGAGAACACCGACCTCCCTGAGGCGAACAACAACCGCATACTGTGGGTACCCTTTGAAAACGACGGCCATCAGGCATACGGTTGCCAGACCATCAGCACCAGCAGAGAGTATACCTCCGTATCCCACGAGGTAGGCTGCACGTTCAACATCGACAGCCGTTTCGGCCTCGTGGCCGGATCGGTCGACCACGACAACTGGAAAAACGGCGTTACCGTCACGGGTAACTACGGGCGCCGCATCCTGAAATTCGAATGCCTTTCGGGTCTCTCCAGCGAGCTGACCCACGACCAGATTCCCCATGGCAAACTCCACGGCCAGAAGGTCAGCTCGGCACGCTTCATGTTCGGAGCGTTCGACGACTGGCGCGAGGGTCTCTATGCCTTCGCCGACGCCAATGCTACCGTTGTGCCTCCGATGGAATGGAAAGACGGGAATCCCATCGGCTGGAGCTCCTACGGCTCCCATCAGGCGAAAGTGAACCTTGAGGGCGTTCACGGCTGCGCCCGTTTCCTCAAGGATGAACTTTTCGACAAGGGATTCCACAACGCCAACGGCCAGACGGCTATCAGCCTCGACGCCTTCGGCGAAGACAATATCAGCGCGAGCAACCTCAAGCGTCTGGCCACTCAGTATTTTGCGCCTGAGAACAAATCCTATAACTATGGCGGCCAGAAATACACAGGTACAAATCAGATTCTCGGCCTTTACGGCGGTCCGTTTGTAATCTGGGACTGGACACTCGACTCGCAGGTATATGGCGCTCCCGAATACACAAACCGTGATATGGCGCTGAAAGTCAATGGACAAATCCAGCCCGTATGGTATAATAACTCCGGCTGCCATTATATCGCCAGCGATCCGACCCATCCCGCTATGGAAAAGCTTATCAAGGCTGTATTCAAAAAATATAACGACCTTGGAGCGAAATATGTGAAAATCGACTTCATGAACAGCGGTATCGTGCAGGGCGACAGCTATTACAATCCTGAAATCACTACAGGCGTACAGGCCTACAACTATGGTATGAAGATGATTCGTGAGGAGGCAGAGAAATACGGGATGTATGTCGTGCTGGCCATGTCGCCCGCTTTCCCATACCAGTATACCCAGGGGCGGCGCACGTGCTGCGACCGCTTCAGCGAAATCGGTGAAAGCGAATTCGTGATGAACTCCATTTCCTATGGTTTCTGGATGGACCGTCTCTACAAGGTGCTCGATCCCGACCAGCTCGTTTTCTACAAGAACGACAGCGGCCTGAAGGAAACTGAGGGTGAGAACCGAGCCCGCGCCACTACAGGCGTAGTAACCGGTGCCTACATATTCGGCGACAACTATTGCGAGACCGCTCCGAAGGACGATAACGGCAATATAGTGGGACATCCCGTGGAATCGAAAGAGCGCGCCCGCCTCATAATGGGCAACGAGCGCGTGAATGAATACGTCCGAACCCATACCGGCGCCTTTACCCCGGTTCCCGGCAACGAATATAATTCCCCCTACCGTTCGGAGACCGTTTTCGTGCGCCACGACGACAATGCAACCTATGTAGCCGTGTTCAATTTCAGTTCATCAGCTACCAAGCGCGGCGACCTGAAATTCACCACCCTCGGCATCCCTGTGGGAAAATACAACAAGATTCAGGAGCTCTGGAGCGGCGACTTCGTTTCGATGAACAGTGGCAACAACGGCTTCTCCTACGAAATCGGTCCGAAAGACGCTCATATCTATAAACTCTACAATACCTCCTCGGGCATCGAGGATCTCGCGGTCGACGGAGGAACGGAAGATGCCCGGCTCAACGTGGCCCTCGACGGCGAAGGCCGCTGTCAGATTGCTGCGGCCAAAAAGATGACGGAAGTGGCTGTATATGGCTCCGACGGCCGTCTGCTCGGCCAGGCCAGCCGCCCCGACGGCGCCGCAGGCATATCGGTAAGCCTCGCCGGTTCGCCCCGTATCGCTATCGTAAAGGCCGTGATGGCCGACGGAACAATTGCTGTAGTCAAGGCCGCGCGCCGTTAAGGCGCCACGGTCGCGGGCAATGGCGTTCGTAAAATCTCCATTCATCTGAACATATGCGCCATACGAACATCATAAAGATTCTCATTGCGGGAATGCTCGTGCTGACGGCTGTAGCCGCCGCTGCGGCTCCCATGAGATTCTCCATCTCGAAAATAGACAATTCCGACGGCCTTTCGTCGAACAATGTTAAAGCCATCCATCAGGACCGCTTCGGTTTCATGTGGTTCGGCACCAAGAACGGCCTCAACCGCTACGACGGCTTGAGCGTGCGCCGCTTCAATTGCTACGACCCGACAACGCGGCGTGGCAACAACAACATCAGTTCCATTTTCGAGCGCAACGATTCGCTATGGGTTGGTACAGACCGCGGTGTATACATATACGATATGCGTCGCGAGGTGTTTACCCATATGGGCTTGCGTTCGCGCGAGGGTATCGCCGCCGACGACTGGGTGGAGACAATATTCGGCGACAGCGATGGTAATATCTGGGTGCTTATCCCCAATCAGGGAGTGTTCCGAATCAACGGAAAGGCTATGGACTACTACAGCGTCACTGACCACCGTGGCGATAAGGGGAAGCTGCCCCAGTGCATCACGGCTGTGGGCGAGGAGATTTTCGTCGGAACATCCTATCAGGGACTATTTAAATACGACAGGAGTTCCAACCGCTTCAAGCAGGCTGGCGCGCCGGATGTACGGCAGCGATTCTCCGGCATGCTCATATCCGCCCTCGCGCCGATGACCGACCACGACATTCTTCTGGGTGACACCAACGGCAATCTCCTCTGTCTCGACATTCATTCCGGCGACTTGCGCGAAATCCCTTTCTCCGCGGCCGGACATGTCTACCTCCGCAAGGTGTGTCGTCTCGGCGATGAACTGTGGATCGGTACCCAGGGAGGCATATGCATACTCGACCTGAACGACGGCAGCGAGACGCGCGTAACCACTGAGACGATGGGCGAAAGCGCTTTCACCGACAATGTTATTTACACCTTCTATCCCGACGACAAAGGGAATCTATGGATCGGCACTCTCTTCGGCGGCGTTAACTACTTCCAGCGTACAGGCCTGGTATTCGAATATTTCACCAAAGGCAGCTCGCAGCGGTCGCTTTCGGGCAACCTGCTTCGCGGCATGGCCTATACCCCCGGAAAAGTGTGGATGGGATATGAGGACGGCGGTCTCGACGCGATGGATGTGGCCACATGCACCATCGATCGCAGCATGACCGACCGGCTTACTTCAAAAAGCGTCCTCAACCTGCAAAGCATAGGCAACACCGTGTTGGCTGGAAGCGTACGACATGGTCTTTCGGTGTTTGATGCCGACAGCCGTGCCGTCAGCAATATGTGCAGTAATCTCCACGGCTCGGACAACAGTGTATACGCCATGCTCGAGGATTCCAAGGGGAATCTCTGGGTGGGTCTGGAATGGGGCCTGTACATCCGCCCGAATGGGAACGGGGAGTTTTCAAATGTGACCGAACTGGGCTACGACTGGATTTCAAACATCCATGAGACCCGCGACGGACGCATCTGGATAACCACCATGGGCAACGGCGCCTGGATGTTCGATCCCCTCAAACGCAAATTCTTTCACTACGGCTTCGACGAACAATATTCCAACGGATTGCGCAGCAACTCCGTAAGTTCGGTGTTCGAGGACTCGAAGGGGCGCATCTGGCTTACCACCGATCGTGGCGGTCTGAGCCTTTTCAACCCTGACACACAGAAATTCACAACATACAGTTCCGAGGAGGGGCTGCCCGACAATGTGGTCTATAACGTGCTCGAGGATAAGCTCGGCAACCTCTGGTTCGGCACAAACAGCGGGCTTGTGAAAATGGATCCCGCCACGCAGAAAATCAAGACATTCTCTTCGCCCCGAGGTACGATGCCGCGTGGATTCAGCTACAACAGCGCCGTAGCCGACGAAGATGGATACTTCTATTTCGGCGGCCTTGGCGGAGTGGTACGTTTCGACCCTCTGAAAGATGTGGATACCGACAGCCTGCCGCCGCTTTATCTGACCCGCATGCGTATCGGCAACGAGGAGGTGGCGCCCGGCGACGACTCTCCGCTGAAGGAGAATCTTCTGTTCACCCGCACCATCGAGGTGCCGCATGCCGCCGGAACGATAAGTTTCAGCGTGGCACTCCCATATTATGCAGACAATCAGACGGTGGTCTACAGCTATCGTCTGTTGCCCAACGACAAGGCGTGGATTGATATTACCAATCCGCGAAATCTCTCTTTTGTAGGACTCGCCCCTGGCGACTACGACCTTGAGCTCCGCGCTGAAAACGGCACAAACCAGTCGGTAAACACATATAAACTGTCGGTTCTGCCGTCGTGGTATGAATCATGGTGGGCATATCTCATCTATGCCTCGATTTTCGGCGGCCTGCTCCTTACGGGCTGGCGCTACTACCGCTACCGTCAGGAGCGCGAGATGATCAAGATGGCCAACGAAATGAGCATACGCAAGGAGAAAGACTTGTATAAGAACAAGATACAATTCTTTACCGAGATTGCTCACGAAATCCGCACGCCGCTCTCGCTGATCGGCTCGCCTCTTGAGGCGATCGACGAAATAGGCGTACGCGACGAGCGGGTGGAGCGCTACCTCAAGATTATACGCCTGAATGCCAACCGCCTGCTCGACCTGACGACCCATCTGCTTGATTTCCATAAAATCGACGGCAACCAACCGTCGCTCAATTTCGAGAACGTCGACGTCACGGCGCTGGTGCAGAAGATTTTCAGCCGTTTCGAGCTGACCATGTCGCTGAAAAACAAAACCGTTACAGCTTCCCTCCCCGACAAGAGCATTTTCGCTACCATCGACCCGGAGGCCATTACCAAGATAATAAGCAACCTTTTCAACAACGCGCTGAAATACTCCGACTCGTCCATCGAGATAACTCTTACGGCCGACGCCGGAAAGTTCACCCTCGCCGTAGCCAGCGACGGCGCGCGCATCGAGGGGGAACACCGCCTGCGCATCTTCGAACCGTTCTATCAGATTGACTCCGAAACATCCCATGCCGGGGGTGTAGGAATCGGGCTGCCGCTTGCAGCGTCGCTCGCCAAGCTCCACAGCGGATCGCTCACGCTGGCCGACACGAGCACGCTGGCAAATACGTTTGTGCTCGAGATTCCTCTCCATCAGGAGAATGTTGACGTCGACAACGATTCAAATCCAGTGATGGCTGAATTTGTAATGGAGGAAGACAATGCCGTATCGGCGGCCGACCGCGCCTATTCCATGCTCTTCGTGGAGGACAATGCCGACATGCGCGATTTCCTCTACGACCAGCTCAGCCGGTCGTTCAACATCGAGACGGCCGTGAACGGAGCCGAAGCCCTCAAACTGCTGGCTGAACGACGCTTCGACATTGTGGTAACAGACATAATGATGCCTGAAATGGATGGCTACGAACTCTGCTCGCACATTAAGGAGAACGTGGATTCGAGCAATATCCCCGTAGTGTTCCTGACGGCCAAAAACGATCTCGACAGCAAGCTCAAAGCGCTGAAATGCGGCGGCGAGGCATATATAGAGAAACCATTCTCCATCAAGTATTTCCGCCAGCAGATCATGTCGCTGCTCGACAACCGTCAGCACGAGCGCAAGGCCTTCCTCAAGAAGCCCTTCTTCACCATCGACAGCATGAAGCTCAATAAGGCCGACGAGGAATTCATGAACAAGGTCGTGAAAATCGTCACCGACAACATCGCCGACGAGAATTTCTCGGTGGAGGCGATGGCCGAAGCATTCTGCATGAGCCGCAGTTCGCTGCTGCGCCGTATCAAGACGCTCTTCAATCTCTCGCCGGTGGAACTTATCCGCCTTATCAAGCTGAAGAAGGCCGCCGAGCTCATCCAGGAGGGGAAATACCGCATCGGCGACGTTTGCTTCATGGTAGGCATCAATTCGTCAAGTTATTTCAGCAAGCTATTCTTCAAGCAGTTCGGTGTCACTCCGAAGGCGTTTGAAAAGCAGTGTCAGAAGAATTCCGCACCGGCCAAACTCGACGACATTACCCCCGGCCCTCCGGAAAACTGAGCCGCCCCTGAGGTGGGAATGACAACCGTAAGCAACTGGTCGAAATAATTATATCTGGATAGTATAAAATATTTTTGAACAGTTTCCTAATACCTAATAAGTGCAGATAATGAGATTTCGAGGGATATATCTTTCTACGCTATTGTGGTTGGCCGTTGGGCTCGCCGCAGCGGCCGGTAGGCCGCTCTACCGCGACGCTTCGCAGCCGGTAGAAGCCCGCGTGGCCGACCTCATGTCGAGAATGACTCTCCGCGAGAAGGTGCTTCAGCTTCAGAACCGCGCCGTAGGGGCGCAGAGTGAGATACCGTCGACCTTCCGCGGCGAAAGCTACGGCGTTACCCACGAGATGAGCCGCGACGCGGCCGAGGTGAGTCGCATCTATGTGGCGTTGCAGAAATATATGCGCGACTCCACACGGCTGGGCATCCCCGTAATAACCTCCGTGGAGGGTATTCAGGGTATTCTCCAGAACGGCGCGACGCTTTTTCCCCACGCCATAGCGCAGGGGAGCACTTTCAACCCCGCGCTCATCGGGGAGATGACCTATGCCGCCGGAGAGGAAGCCCGGGCCATGGGCATCCATCAGATTATGTCGCCAGTGCTCGATATAGCGCGCGAACTCCGCTGGGGGCGCGTGGAGGAAACATTCGGTGAGTGTCCCTATCTCATTGCCGAGATGGGTACGGCATTCGTCGACGGCTACCAGAAGCATCGAATCACCTGCATGCCCAAGCATTTCGCCGCCCATGGCACACCTTCGGGCGGTCTGAACTGCGCCGGAGTTGCCGGCGGTCCGCGCGAATTCCATAGTATCTATCTCTATCCGTTCAAAAAGGTGATAGAGCGCTGCCACCCTCTGGCGGTGATGAGTTGCTACAGCGCCTACGACGGCGTCCCGATGTCCGGCTCACATTATTATATGACCGACATACTCCGCGGTCAGCTCGGCTTCGACGGATATGTATACTCTGACTGGGGTTCGGTGGAAAGGCTCATGACGTTTCATCATGCCGTCGGCTCGCGCGAAGAGGCGGCCATGATGGCTCTTCTGGCAGGTATCGATCTTGATGTCGACTCCGCTTATGAGACACTGGAGCAGTCGGTTGCCGACGGCCGCATTTCGGAGGCCGACATCAACCGCGCTGTGGAGCGCATTCTGCGCGTAAAATTCCTTCTTGGCCTGTTTGACGCCCCTTATGGCGAGCCCGACCAGGTTGCCAAGGTGGTGCGTTCGTCCGAACATGTGGCGCTTGCAAAGCGCGTGGCCGACGAGAGCGCCGTGCTGCTGGAAAACAACGGAATCCTTCCGCTCAATCCCGATAAGGTCAAGACTGTAGCCGTGGTAGGCCCCAATGTCGACCAGGCCGTTTACGGTGACTATGCATGGACTCAGCGCGACACGCGCGAGGGCGTCTCGCTCCTTGAGGGGATGCGCGACCGCCTCAATGGGAAAGCCGACGTAATCTACGCCGAAGGGTGCGACTGGTGGAGTGCCGACACCACAGGGATTGCCGCGGCCGTCGATGCAGCTCGCCGCAGCGACGTGGTTGTGGCAGCCATCGGCACGCGAAGCACCTTCCTTGGCCGCTCACCTAAATATTCCACCGCCGGCGAGGGGTTCGATCTCTCGAGCCTTGAGCTTCCCGGCGCTCAGCAGCAACTTCTCGAAGCTCTCAAAGCCACGGGAAAACCGCTCGTTGTGGCCTTCATCGCCGGGAAACCGCTCGCCATGCCGTGGGTGAAGGATAACGCTGACGCGGTGATATGCCAGTGGTATGCCGGCGAGCAGCAGGGCAACTCTCTGGCCGATATCCTTCTGGGTAATGTGAATCCTTCCGGGAAACTCAATGTGTCGTTCCCTCGGAGCACAGGCAATACTCCTTGCTTCTACAACCACTACGGTACTGACCGCGAGGAGCCTTTCGACTCACCCGGTTCTCCCTCCGACCCGAAAGGACATTATATATTCGATACTCCTGAGCCTCTGTGGAATTTCGGTCATGGTCTGAGCTACACGCAGTTCGCCATCGGCGAGCCTGCTCTCGACCGAACGGAGGCCACACCGGCGGATACGGTGACCGTTACGGTCCCGGTGGCGAACAGCGGAGGCATGGCCGGAAAGGAGGTCGTACAGATGTACGTTCATCAGCCTGTAAGCTCCGTTTCGACACCGAAACAGCAACTCCGTGCCTTCGCCAAAGTAGACCTTAAGCCGGGCGAGGAGAAAACGATTCCGCTACGCCTTCCCGTCGACGAGCTGGCGCTCTACAACCCCGCCATGGAGCGCGTTGTGGAACCCGGCGAATATCAGATACAGATTGGAAACTCCTCCGACAGTATTTCATTTGTAAAATCTTTTACCGTAAAACCATAAAATGAACAGACTCATAACGCTATCGCTTCTTTCGCTGGCGGCGTTCGGCGCTTCGGCCGAAGTGGTGCTCCCGAAATTTTTCACCGACAACATGCTCGTGCAGCGCGACGCCACGCTCACAGTGGCGGGTAAGGCTACGCCTGGCGCCGAAGTAAAGGTAACGACCGACTGGGCTAACGGAAACGCCAAGGGAAAGGCCGGAGCCGACGGTGCTTTCAGTATCGCGCTGCCTACTCCCGGCGCGGGAGGTCCCTATACAATTATTGTGGACGACGGAAACGGGGAGCCGGTAGTGCTTTCCAATGTGCTGTCGGGCGAGCTGTGGCTCTGCTCGGGTCAGTCGAACATGGAGTTCCCGGTAAAAGGATGGACCCAGGTGATGAACGCTGACGAAGTCGTAGCTACCGCCAGGCATCCGGAAGTGCGTCTGCTCCAGATACATAAGAATACAGCATACACACCTCAGACAGATGCCGACGTCAATATGGGCGGATGGGTGGAGGCTTCGCCGGCAACCATGGATTTCTCGGCGATAGCCTATTTGTTCGCAAAGGAGATGAAGGATTCCCTGCAGGTGCCTGTTGGCGTTATTGACGCCACCTGGGGCGGTACGCCAGCCGAAGCGTGGACTTCGGCAGAATATCTTGCCGGAGTGCCCGGTTTTGAGGCAGAGGTGGATGCATTGGCTAAGGACGCCTCACATCCCGGCTACCTCAGGGACGACTACGAGCGCCGCAACGCGCAGTGGCTCGAGCAGGCCGCCACTCTTACTGGCGACTTCGATCTCGCCGTCGAGCAGACCGGAGATAACTGGATGAGCATTCAGATTCCCTCTATGTGGGAGACCTCCGTACTTCCCGGTTTCGACGGCATTGTGTGGATGCAGCGCGTTGTCGACCTTCCCGAGGATGCAGCCGGTAAGCCCTTGACCCTTAACCTCGGCCCGGTCGACAATGAGGACGAAACATATTTCAACGGCACAAAAGTGGGTGGAGCGGCCGCGTGGGATACTCCCCGTCACTATGAAGTGCCCGGCAATGTTGTTCGTGCCGGTAAGAACGTGATTACCGTCAAGGTATCCGACTACGACGGTGAAGGCGGAATAGGTGGCAAGCCCGAAGACAATTGCGTTGTTGTAGACGGACGCACTTATCCTCTTGCCGGAGAGTGGAAACTCTCCGTGGCAAAAGATTTCTCGAAGATGCCGCCGCGTCCGGCTTCAATCTATGGGTCGAGCTTTCCGTCGGTGCTTTTCAATGCGATGATTTCGCCGCTTAGGCTTATGCCGGTAAGGGGAGTCCTGTGGTATCAGGGATGTGCCAATGTGGGGCGTGCCGAGCAGTATGAGCCTCTGTTCCAGAATCTGATACGCAACTGGCGTTCCATCTGGGGCGAGAATCTGCCGTTCTATTTCGTTCAGCTTGCCGGATGGCTGCAGCCGCGCAATGTTCAGCCCGATTCGCAGTGGGCCGCCCTCCGCAACGCTCAGTCCAAGGCTCTCTCGCTGCCCAACACCGGCATGGCCGTGGCAATCGACCTCGGCAATCCGGCCGACATCCATCCTACCGACAAACAGGAGGTGGCTCGGCGCCTGGGGCTTCTCGCCCTCAACCGCACCTACGGCCATAAGATGACCGACGCGGCTCCGGTCTGCGTTGCTTCCAAGGCCAAGGGGAATACTATGGAACTAAAGTTCGACGGCCCGCTTGCCTCTGAGGCCGGAGTACTCACCGGTTTCATCATCGGTGACGGAAAAGGTAAATTCGCTTACGCTAACGCCCGACTGACGTCGCCTGATGCCGTAGTGCTCTCCTCGCCGCTCATCGGCAACCCGAAAACGGCCCGTTATAATTGGGCCGATTGCCCCGGGGGAAATCTTACGGGACCCACCGGTCTGCCGGTGGCTCCATTTGCAACCGACAAATAAGTAAAAATCCTTAAATATATGAAAACCAACATTATTGCATTGTCGTTGGCAGCCTTTTCGGCGCTGACGGCCTCGGCGGCCACGCAGATTCCGGTGCTTACGCCAAATACCGCGCTGATCCTGGAAGTAGGCGACAATGGCCGTGTTTATCAGCGTTATTTCGGTAAGAAACTCGCCAATGCGGGTGAATATGAGGCAGCTCCGCGTGGCGCGGAGGCATATCTGACCCACGGCATGGAGGATTATTTCGAGCCTGCGCTCCACATAAACCATGCCGACGCCAATCCTTCGACCGAACTCCGATATGTGAGTCATTCGTCGGCTCAGCAGTCAGACGGTTCCACGCTTACCACGGTGAAGCTCACCGACAAGGAGTATGGCACAGGCGTCGACCTTAACTACGTAACGTATCCCGACGTAGATATAATCAAGAGCTACACCGTAATAACCAACGGTGAGAAGAAACCCGTCGAGATGGAGAAGTACGCCTCTTCGCTGCTCCATTTCGACCGTCCGGCCTACTACCTGACGCAGTTCAACGGCGACTGGATCAGTGAAACCACTATGAGCGAAGCTCCGCTGAGCTTCGGCAAGAAGGTGCTCGACACCAAACTTGGTTCGCGTGAGAACATGTTTGTCTCGCCTTTCTTCCAGCTTTCGCTTGATGAGCCCGCACGCGACGAGGAGGGGGAGATGCTTGTAGGCACACTGGCCTGGACGGGCAACTTCCGCTTCACGTTCGAGGTCGACAATCTCGGCAAGCTCCGTGTGATTTCCGGCATCAACCCCTATGCCTCGAAACGCATCCTCGCCAAGGGGGAATCGTTTCAGACTCCGGAATTCATCTTCACCCTCAGCGATGGTGGCCGCGGCGAGGCAAGCCGTACTTTCCACGACTGGGCACGCAAATATCAGGTGAACAAGGGTGAAGAGTCGCGTATGACGCTGCTCAACAACTGGGAAGCCACCTATTTCGACTTCGACGAGGAGAAGCTCGTAAAACTTATCGGTGAGGCCAAGGAGCTGGGTGTAGACATGTTCCTGCTCGACGACGGCTGGTTCGGCAACAAGTATCCCCGCCACAGCGACACCCAGGGCCTCGGCGACTGGGACGAGACCGCCAACAAGCTCCCCAACGGCATCGGTCGCCTCACGGAGGAAGCCAAAAAGCAGGGCGTGAAGTTCGGCCTCTGGATTGAGCCGGAAATGGTGAACCCCAAGAGCGAGCTCTACGAGAAGCATAAGGACTGGGTGATTACTCTTCCCAACCGCGATGAGTATTATTTCCGCAATCAGCTGGTGCTCGACCTGAGCAATCCCCAGGTGCAGGACTATGTGTTCGGCGTAGTCGACAACCTTATGACGAAATATCCCGATATCGCCTTCTTCAAGTGGGACTGCAACAGCCCCATCACAAACATCTATTCCAACTATCTCAAGGACAAGCAGAGCCACCTTTATGTGGATTACACTAACGGCCTTTACAAGGTGCTCGACCGCATCAAGGCCAAATATCCCGACCTGGTGATGATGATGTGCTCCGGTGGTGGCGGACGTACCGACTACGAAGGGCTGCGCTACTTCACAGAATTCTGGTGCAGCGACAATACAGACCCCGTCGACCGCCTCTACATCCAGTGGGGCTATTCGCAGATTTTCCCCGCCAAAACGCAGTGCGCCCACGTGACGACCTGGAACAAGACCGCTCCCGTGAAGTTCCGCACCGACGTGGCCATGATGGGCAAGCTCGGCTTCGACATCAACCTCCACGACCTCTCGGCCGACGACCTGAAATACTGTCAGAACGCCATCCGCCACTACAATCGTCTGAAACCCGTAATCCTCGACGGCGACCAGTATCGTCTGGTTTCCCCCTACTCGGGCAACCACGCGTCGACTATGTATGTCGGCAAGGACAAGAAGAGTGCCGTGGTGTTCGCCTTCGATATTTTCCCCAAGAATGTTGAGCACAACACGCTCGTGAAGCTTCGTGGTCTGAACCCTGATGCCACCTACAGCGTGAAGGAGATCAACCGCGCCGACACCTCCGATGGCGAAGTCAAGACCTATAGCGGCGACTACCTGATGAAGGTTGGGCTGCCCCTGTTCGGCACTTCGCGTCTGAACAGCCGCATCTATGAGCTGACACAGAACTAATCCGCAAAACCTTCTGAATCCGGAAGCGGGAGCCGTGCAGAAACTGCTCCCTGCTCCCGGAATCAGGCAATTATACAGACACAACACAATGAGACTCAAAGCCCTCTTTGCAGTTTCAGTACTTTTTGCCTCAGCCAATGGCGCAGAGACATACTGGAAGCTCCACCCTGCCTCCATGGCCATAGAGTATTCTCCGGCAGAGGCCGGACCGCATTCCGACCATCTGGAGATGTCGGGGAAGCGGATTTCGGCCGTGGTTCGCTACGGCGCGCGTCCCGACGGCTCGCTCGCGCTCGACAAGAGCCTCGTATGGCCCGGATTCCGCACCATCCCCAACGACACCCACGGCTCGCTGATGCGCCATGTAGCATTCGACGTGATTGACGAACTCGTAATCGAGCGTCAGCCGGCAGCTCCGAAAGTGGAGGGCGTGAGCTTCGACGGACTCCTGGCCATCACGCAGTCAACCCCCAAGGATGTGAAAATCGAGCGGACGCTCTTTCCTTCTGTCGAACATCCGGTGTTTGTGGAGCGCGTGAAACTTACCAACGTGGGCCGCGAGGCTGTCGACATCGAGATTCCTGCGCTCGATATGTCTGTTGCGACTCCCGACGCGCGCGGCGTAGACGGATCATACCGAATCCTGACAACAGTGGAGGGTGCGCGAACCCTGCGCCTCGAGCCGGGTTCGGAGGCTGAGTTCGCCGTGGTGAGTCAGGCGCTCCGCGAAGGAGACAAGCCGCTGACGCCCGATGTAGCCGCCGAGGAGGCTGCCCGAAGAGCACTCGTAGGTGAGCTGACGGGTTCGCTGGTGCTCGACACGCCCGACGAAGTGCTTGACCGGATGTTCGCCATGTCGAAAATCCGTGCGTGCGAGTCGATATACGAAACCAAGGGAGGACCGCTCCACGGCCCCGGCGGCGAGACATACTACGCCGCCATCTGGGCCAACGACGAGGCCGAGTATGCCAATCCGTTTTTCGCATTTACTGGCTATGCTTATGCCGACAGCTCGGCGATGAACTCCTTCCGCCATTTCGCGCGGTTCATGAATCCTGACTATAAGCCGATTCCGAGTTCAATCGTGGCCGAGGGCGCTGACATATGGAATGGTGCCGGCGATCGCGGCGATGCCGCCATGATAGCCTACGGAGCGTCGCGCTATGCGCTCGCATCCGGCTCGAAGGAGGTTGCGAGCGAGTTGTGGCCGCTCATAGAGTGGTGTCTGGAATATTGTCGCCGCAACCTAAACTCCGAGGGTGTGGTCCGGTCCGACCACGACGAGCTGGAGAGCCGCTTTCCGGCCGGTGAGGCCAATCTCTGCACGTCGTCGCTCTACTACGATGCTCTGCTATCGGCGGCGATGCTTGCCCGTGATCTGAAAATGCCTTCGAAAATGTCGGCCTCATACCGACGCCAGGCAGCTGAACTCGCCAAAGCCATCGACTGCTATTTCGCAGGTCCGGTGGAAGAGATTGATACATACGCCTACTACAAGGGGAACGACCGTCTGCGGTCGTGGATCTGCATTCCGCTCACCGTCGGAATCAACGATAAGCTCGAACCGACGCTCGACGCGCTTTTCTCGCCGGAACTCTGGACTGAAAACGGGCTGCTCACCCAGTCGGGAACCTCGACATTCTGGGATCGCTCCACGCTCTACGCCTTGCGCGGCGTGCTGCAGGCCGGTGCGGTTGAGCGTGCCATGCCCTATCTTACAGCCTATTCCACCAAGCGACTGACGGGCGACCATGTGCCCTATGCAATCGAGGCGTGGCCGGAGGGGAATCAGCGTCATCTTTCGGCCGAGAGTGCGCTCTACGCCCGTATCTTCACCGAGGGGATGTTCGGCATACGTCCGACCGGGCTGAAACGGTTCGAAATGACTCCGCGTCTTCCCAAGGAGTGGCCCTCGATGGCCCTTCGGAATATAAAGGCTTTCGGTGAGGATTTCGATATCGAGGTTTCGCGTCTGGAGGACGGACGTCTCGATGTTCGCGTGATGTCTGCTGGCAAGCCTCTGGCTCGCAAAACGATAAAAGATGGAGGTAAGATTGATGTCAAGTTTTGATAGACTGAGACATAGGGCGTTGACGCTCGCTGTAGGTGTGGCCTGCGCGCTTGCCGTCTGGGGCTCCCATACGATTCGAGTGAATCCGGTGGAGGGCGACGCCACGCGCGCTTTGCAGGCCGCAATCGATAGTGCCGCTACATTCGGGGGAGACCCCGTGGTAATTAGTCTTGGACCTGGCGACTACCATATCTCGCGCGAGAATTCCACCCGACGCATATATTATATTTCGAACACTGCATCGGCCGAGGAAAATTCCGACCCGACGAAACATATAGGCCTGCTGTTCAAAGGGCTGAAAAATGTAACGCTGGAGGGTAACGGCGCGTGGATTGTAACCCACGGCGAGATGACTCCGCTCGTGGCCGACAGTTGCGTCAATATCGCTTTCCGCAATTTCACGCTGACTGCCGCCGACCCGTCGGTACCGGAATTCAAGGTCGAGGCAGTGGACTCCGCTTCGATGACGGTGCGCGTCACGGCCCCTTCTACCTATCAGATTGAAGACGGCAACTTCAACTGGGTAGGGGAGGGGTGGATGTTTGCCGACGGACGTCGGAAGACCACCTACCCGGAGTTCGCCCAGGTATTTTATCCCGACCGTAACGTCACGCTCCGCGTTGATTCCCCGCTGGCGGGGAGAATCTCGGCCGAAGAGCTTGAACCGGGCCTGATCAGATTCCACTTCGCTAAGGCTCCGGCTGTACATGTCGGGGAGGTCTACCAGATGCGCCACGGAATCAGAAGCGAGGCGTGCGGTTTTTTCAACCGGAGTAAAGACGTTTCGCTGACCGACATAACTTTCCATTTCCTCGGTAATTTCGGCCTCGTGGGCCAATATTCCGAGAATCTCACCTACGCCAATATCCGATGTGCTCCCGACAGCAGGCTGGGACGCACCGACGCCGGTTTCGCCGACTTCGTCCAGATGTCGGGATGCCGGGGCAAAGTACGCATCCTAAACTCTTACTTCGAAGGAGCACACGACGACCCCATCAACATCCACGGAACGCATCTGAAGGTCGTGGGCAATCCCGCCGCCGACCGCCTGATTGTGCGTTTCATGCATGGGCAGACTTATGGATTCCTACCGTTCACCGAAGGCGACGAAATTGAGGTTGTCGACCGCCATACTCTCAATTGCCTCCAGTCGGCTACGCTGAAAGGAGTGTGCGCCATCGACCTGTATAACTACGAGCTGACGCTCGACCGGCCTGTGGCGGCGTTGCCCGAAGGATATTCCGTTGAAGACCTGGCGGTTGAAAACGTAACGTGGACTCCCGAAGTGGAAATCCGCAACAACTGGTTCGCGCGCTACCCTACCAGAGGTATCCTGATAACCACGCGCGGGCGCTCGCTCATCGAGGGAAATACATTCTATCGCTCGCCGATGCCGGCGGTGCTTGTATCCGACGATGCGCGCGGATGGTATGAGTCGGGGCCTGTGGCCGACCTGACAATCCGCAACAACAGGTTCATCGAATGTGCTTCCCCGGTAATTTGCATAACTCCGGAAATCGACCGCTTTAACCGTCCAGTCCATTCCAATATCGTTGTGGAGGGAAACCGCTTCATTCTCACCGGTCTTCCTGCCGTAAAGGCCGTGGCAACCGACGGACTGCACATCGAAGACAATGTTTTTGAAGTTTCCGGGCTTCGGCAGCTTGACCCCGAGGCATTCATTCAGACCGAAAATGTCGAAGGTCTGAAGGTTGAGGGCAATCGGGTGCTGAGAACCTATCCCTTGAAATAATCAATTGAAATAAAAAAAATAATCGACTATGCTACGAATTACCGCACTTGCAATTGCAGCCGTTTGCACGCTCAGTGGCGTGGCACGCGACTACGCGCAGTATGTAAATCCGCTCATCGGCACGGGCCGTGTGGGCGGAGCGCTGTCGGGCAATAATAATCCTGCGGCTACCGTGCCTTTCGGCATGGTGCAGCTCGGACCCGACACGCATCCGGCTCCCGACTGGTTCAATGCCTCGGGCTACGATTACACCGACGGCCGCATCTACGGCTTCACCCATACGCGCCTGAGCGGAACGGGTGCTTCCGATCTTATCGACGTATCGCTTTTCCCGACACTGGGCGAGGCCCGCTCGTCGGCTTTCTCACATGAGCGCGAGACTGCTTCGCCCGGCTACTACCGCGTCAATCTCGACGACGAGAATATTTTGGCGGAGATGACGGCCACCCCGCGCGTAGGCGTACACCGCTATACATTCCCTGCCCACAGCGCGGCCCACATCATAGTGGACCTCGATCGCTCGGCGCAGAAGGGGAGCTGGGACCGCAAGATTATCCAGTCGCAGCTGCGCGTGGTGTCGCCCACGATGCTCACCGGCTACCGCGTGATTACCGGATGGGCGAAGCTCCGCAAGGTTTATTTCGCGGCAGAGTTCTCGCGTCCGTTCGAAACTGTGCTTTCCGATGGTTCGACGGTCCGCCCGAATACCGACATAATCAACGGCCGCGAGCTGCGTGCTGACCTCACGTTCGCTCCTTCGGCCCAGCCGGTGGTGGTTAAGGTGGGAATCTCTGCCGTTTCGCCCGAGGGAGCTATGGCCAACCTGAAAAAGGAGGCCGAAGGCCGAAGCTTCGACGAGATAGCAGCTGACGCACGCAAGGCGTGGAACGATCGCCTCGGAGCCATCGACGTGGACGATGAGGGGGAGAAGGCCACTATCTTCTATACGGCCCTGTATCACGCCATGGTACAGCCCAATCTCTTCAGCGACGTCAACGGCGAATACACTACGCCTGTGTATTCCACGGCACGTGTGCCCGAGGGTGAAGAGCAGTACACCACTTTCTCGCTCTGGGATACTTATCGTGGCGCGCACCCGCTCTATACGCTCCTATATCCGAAACTCGACGCGGCATTCGTAAATAGTATGCTACGCCACTACGACGACTATGGTTATCTCCCCATCTGGCACCTCTGGGGTCAGGACAATTACTGCATGATTGGCAACCACGCTATTCCCGTGGTGGTCGATGCGGTGCTCAAGGGGCTTCCGGGAATTGATCCGGAACGAGCCTACGAGGCTGTAAGGCAGTCATCGGTGCGTAGTCATCCCAACTCGCCGTTCGACGTATGGGAAACCTACGGCTACATGCCCGAACCACTGCAGACGCAGTCAGTGTCGATTACACTCGAGATGGCCTACAACGACTGGTGTGTGGCACGTCTGGCCGAGCATCTCGGCAAAACCGACGATGCCGAGCGCTTCTACCGCCGAGCCGGATTCTATAAGAATCTCTACGACCCCTCTACCGGCTTCTTCCGCGCCAGGGATGAGAAAGGGGATTGGATTGAGCCCTTCGACCCTCTGCGCTATGGCGCAAACGGTGGATATCCTTATACGGAGGGGAACGCATGGCAGTATTTCTGGTATGTGCCCCACGATGTCGACGCCTTCGTAGCCATGGCCGGAGGTCCGAAAGCCTTCGAAAAGAAGCTCGATGATTTCTTCACCATCACCGACAGCAGCGGCGAGAAAAACGACAATATTTCGGGAATGATAGGGCAGTATGCCCACGGCAACGAGCCCAGCCATCATGTGGCTTATCTATACAATGCCGTCGGGGCTTCGCAGAAATGCCGCGATCTGGTGGCCCGAATATGCTCGGAGCTTTACAACACATCGCCCTCTGGCTACGCCGGCAACGACGACTGCGGCGAAATGTCGGCATGGTATATCTTCTCGGCCCTCGGCTTCTACCCCGTGAATCCCGCCGACGGGAAATACTGGCTCGGCATACCTGCGTTTCCCAAGGCAACCGTCAACCTTCCCGATGGCAAGACATTTACGGTGTTGACCACAGGAAATGGCCGTATGCACCCCTCGGCAATCGACGGTGGCGTCGGCGCGCCGCGCGTCAAGTCGGTGCTCCTCAACGGCAAACCGCTCAAAGGTTACACCATCAGCCATTCCGACATCCTCAAAGGCGGCACTCTCGAATTCCGCCTCGGCTAAGCCGCCGGTCGAGGTCTGATTATAACCGGTAATTTACGATTAAAGCGATGTATCGGCCGATACATCGCTTTAATTGTGTTGTCTTACCTGGATTCGAACCAAGACAGGCAGAACCAAAAACTGCAGTGCTACCATTACACCATAAGACAATCCTTGCTGCCCAAGGCATCCGCACGGGCGGATGCCCTAAAGCGTTGCAAATTTAGCTGTTTTCCAAATCCTGCGCAATACCCGCCACTCTTTTTTACAAAAAATGACTAAATTTGCCGATTAGGAGGGCGAGGGAAAAAATATTCAATAGCATTCGTTCAATCATGGCTACGAAAACGGAATTTGCGAGTAAGATAGGACTGATAGCTGCTACCGTCGGGTCGGCTATCGGTCTGGGAAATGTATGGCGCTTCCCGGCCGAGACACAGGCCAACGGCGGCGCGGCCTTCCTTCTGATTTATGTGGTATGCGTCCTCCTGTTGGGCGTACCGGTGATGCTGGGTGAGTTTGCCCTGGGGCGCGGTGGACGCAGCGATGCAATCGGGGTATTCCGCCGACTGTCGCCTGGAAGCCGGTGGTGGATTGTAGGGGCCGGAGGCATCCTGTCGTCGTATCTTATACTGATTTTCTACATGGTGGTGGCCGGATGGACGCTGGAATATCTGGTGGCCTCGGCGGGAGGATGGCTTTATTCGTCGCCTGAGCCGGCAAAGCTTACCGGTACCACCGGGGAGGCTGATCATGCACGCTACACTTCCGTGATGGAGCTTCTGCTGACGGATGTATGGCGTCCGCTGATAGCCACATGGGCCGTTATCGCACTCAACGTCGTTATCCTGCTGAGGGGTGTGCAGAAGGGAATCGAACGGCTTTCCAATGTGCTCATGCCCTTGCTGTTCCTGATTCTTATCGGACTATGCGTGGTGGCTTTCACGCTTCCGGGAGCTGCCGACGGGCTACAGTTTTTCCTGAGTCCGGATTTCTCGAAGATTACGCCACGTGTGGTAGTCAATGCGCTTGGTCAGACGTTCTTCTCGCTGAGTCTGGGCATGGGTATTCTCATAACCTACGCCTCGTATTATCCTGCGGATACGCGTCTTACAAAGACTGCGATGACCGTGGCGTTGCTCAGTCTGCTTGTGGCTCTGCTGATGGGATGCGTTATTTTCCCGGCGGTGAAGACCTTCGGGCTTGAGAACGAAAGCATGAAGGGCGCGACGCTGATTTTCGTGACGCTGCCGGAAGTGTTCGGTCGGCTGCCGCTGTCGCAATTGTGGTCGTCGCTGTTTTTCGTGCTGCTGCTTGTGGCGGCCGTAACATCGACGGTTTCGATAGCGGAGGTAACTATAGCGTTCCTGGCGGATACGTTCGGCATGAAGCGCCGCAACGCGGTGCTGATGTGCCTGTTGCCGCTGTTTGTGCTCAGCGCGGTTTGCTCGCTGTCGATGGGAGTTTTACGCGACTATACATTGTTCGGCCTCAATCTGTTCGATCTGCTCGACACTTTCGCGACCAACATTCTGCTCCCTGTGGTAGCCATCGGAACGTGTCTTTATGTGGGATGGTTCGGGCCGCGCAGACTGCTTCAGTCGCAGATAAGCAACCGCGGCGTCCTGAGGTCGGGCGTCGCGGGTGTAGTGGTGTTCATCTTGAGGTGGGTGGCACCGATATGTATCGCCATGATACTTGTCGGCAGTCTTTGACAGTGTAAATTCCGGAGGTTCGTAAAGATACCGGCCTTTCAGTCAAATTCCGCAGGGTCGAGGCCGGCCTGCTCCAGAGCCTCGTGTCGCTCGGTGCACGTGCCGCACACACCGCAGTGGTGCTCACCTCCGCGGTAGCATGAGTATGTGTGGTGGTAATCGACTCCCAAAGCCACGCCACGCTTCACTATGTCGGCCTTCGTGAGATTGGTGTAGGGGCAGAACAGCCGGATGTTCTCATAGGTCCCCGCGGCTACGGCTCCGGCCATCGCCTCGACGAAGTCCGGGCGGCAGTCGGGATAGATTGTGTGATCGCCGGAGTGGTTGGCGAGCATAATCTGGCGGAGTCCGCGCGTTTCGGCCAGTCCGGCCGCTACGGCAAGCATGATTCCGTTGCGGAACGGCACGACGGTGGAACGCATGTTGGCATCGTCGTAATGTCCCTCAGGCACTGCGTCGGCGCCTTCGAGGAGCGAGCTCTTGAAGTGGTCGGCCATGAAACCGAGTGGAATCACAAGGTGTTCGATTCCCAGACGGCGGCAATGCCACTCGGCGCAGGCGGCCTCGCGGTCGTTATGGTTTGAGCCGTATATAAATGTCACGGCCAAAGCGATATGCGGTGCGTACTCATATAGCATCGTGGTGGAGTCCATGCCTCCGGAGAGCACAATCAGGGCGTCGCGCTTTGGGAATACCTCGGGTCGGTCGGGTGTAAGCACCAGTTCCTCCTCTTTCGGAGGCAGGAACACTTCGGCGGTAGGATGATGAAATTCAAGAGCCATAAACCTTTGAAGTTTAAATGGGAATAGGATGGTTATTCCATTGCCGACTGCATTGCCTGGGTCATGCGGAGTTCAGCCATAGCGCGATGCTCGGCGTCGGCGTAGTTGGCGAATGGATGGATGCTGATGCCTCCGCGTGGGGTGAAGAATCCTTTCACCTCGATGTAGCGTGGATCCATAAGCCGCACGAGGTCGTTGAGGATTATGTTGATACAGTCTTCGTGGAAATCCCCGTGGTTTCGGAAAGAGAACAAATAGAGTTTCAGACTTTTACTCTCCACCATACGCTCACGCGGGATGTATTGTATCACGATTTTGGCGAAGTCGGGCTGGCCGGTTTTCGGGCAGAGCGAGGTAAACTCAGGGCAGTTGAACGTCACGAGATATTCGCGCTCGGGATGCTTGTTGACGAATGTCTCGAGCAGTTCGGGCGAATAGTCCGTAGGGTATTTCGTGCCTTGGTTGCCAAGTAGCGTCACTCCTTCGAGTTCATTAGGATTTCTGCTCATAAAGCCTTTAGGATTCAATATTTAATGTCGTGTACTTTGAGGCGCTCGCCGGCGTCGTTGACAATCGAACGGAAATAGCGCTCGTCGTAGCCGGGGAATTCTGGATAGAGCGGCATCCCGGTCTCGGAGCGCATGAACTGATTGTTTTCGTCGACCTTTTTGCGGTTGCCGTCCATGAATTTCACGAACAGGAAATCGCCGAGCTGCTTATAGGCGGTGGTGGCGCGCTCGGCCCAGATATCGGCAAGGTCCTGAGTGAGGCTCGCGCGGATTTCCGCGTCGGCGAATTCAGGAATCTGCTCGTAGGCCACGCGTACATCCTCGGCAATGGCGTTTTCAAGTTCCGACTGCACGCGGCGGATGTCGGGAATCATGAGCGAATAGCGGTTGTAGGCCTGGTTGGCTACGTAGTTGTTAACCCAGAAGTTGGCGTTCCAGTCGAGAGTGTTCACGTCGCCATGGGCGAGCTGGGCAGGAGCCTTGCGCACACCGCAGAACACGGGGAGGTAAACGCACGTATTGGCGTCGTCGGTTCCGAACCAGAGGAGGCCGCGGAGTTCGGGGGCCACATCGTTGCGGAGCTGAGCTACAAACGAGAAGCCGGTCTGCTGGGTGGCTATGGCGCGTTCATGGGTGTATTCCACCGAATCGACCTTGAACGTCATCGGACGCCAGCGGTAGGGAACTTTGTATGGACCGGCACCAATGTCGTTGGTCATATCGTAGGGGGTACCCTCGAAATGGTCGCGCATGGCCCGCTTCATGTCGGCGGCCGAGAGCGGTTTCTCGGGTTTTACCCAAAGTGGCATCGGGTCGCCTTCGGCGCGGTCGATCCAGGGCAGGTATTTGTCCATCCCGGGCGTGAAAAGGTTGAAATAGGCCCATACGCGTGCGTCGCAACCACGCAGCGCGCCGAAATCGGTCACGCCGTAAGCCTTGGAAAAGTCGAATTCCTCGTCTTTCCCGTCGAAATAGCCCTGCGACCGGGCGAACTTAATTACATCAGGGCTGTAAAGGGTCTCGCCGGATTTGTCCTTGAGCGGGAAGCGGTGGATGCGGGGATGGTTGGCGTGGCCGGCTATATGGCCGTCGGGAACGCGGCGGGCGACCCATACGGCGCCCTTGTCGGCTTTCCCTTTGCCGATGAGGTCCATTATCCAGGCCTCTTCGCCGTCGGCTATGGAGAAGGATTCTCCCTCGGAGGCATAGCCGTGAGTTTTTACCAGATCGGTCATCACGCGGATAGCCTCGCGGGCGGTTTTGGCGCGCTGAAGGGTGATGTAGATAAGCGAACCGTAGTCGATAAGGCCGGTTCCTGCAAGTTCGTGGCGGCCGCCCCATGTGCTCTCGGCAATCACAAGACCGTGTTCGTTCATGTTGCCTATGGTGGCGTATGTATGAGCCACTTCGGGAATTTCACCGAGCGGTTTTCCGGTATCCCATTCCACCACTTTGCGCAAGGCTCCCTTTTCGTGGTCGGCTGCGGGCTGGTTGTAAAGCTCCCCGTATAGGTTATGGGAGTCGGCGGCGTAAGTCACCATTACCGAACCATCGGCGGTGGCACCTTTGGCGGCAATGAGCGACGTGCATCCCCACGCGCCTGTTGTGGCGGCGGCGATGGCGATGGCTGCGGTTATGAGTTTCTTCATCTGCTGTGAGTTATTCGTGTGAAAATATGGTTAAGGCATGATGATATAGGCGTCGGCCGGAGGGCTGACGCCTATATCAATAACTCAAAAAGCGTGGCGGATATTATCCGCTGACTTATTTTTCAATATTTATTTTTTAATGAGGGCCTTGGCGGCCGGAGTGAGCAGAGGGGCTACGCTGTCGTAGGGAAGTACGCAACCGGGCAATCCGGCGGCATAGCAGGCGATTTCATACTGCTGATAGACTACATGGAAGCCGTCGGGCATGAAGTAGGGTGGTGTGACGGGCAGCGGAAGCGTATCGGGATCAATCAGCAGTGCGTCTTTAAATTCCTGTGCGGTCTCTACATCGAAATACTGACGCATTAGCCCCTCGCGGATAAGCGGCATAAGGCGCCCCTTGGTTCCTTCTGCTATGGTGTTGTTCCAGTCGAACTCACGTCCGTCGAGTCCGAAGGTCTGGCCGGTGAAAAACGTCGAGCCATGTGCCCCGGCCAGATAGGCGTAGGTATTGGCGCCGAAAGTGGCATACGTCGGAGTGCTTGCCAGCAATGATAGCGTCCAGTCGTATTCGTATTGCAGCTGTATGTCGCCCCAGGCTTCGCCATCCATCCCTTTCAGTTCCGTAAGGCCGCCCTTTACGGCGCATTTTGCCACACGGGCGGCCAGACGCTGACCGTCGGTATTGTCGGAGGCGGCTTCGGCATATGGTGTGGTATTGGTGCCATACCCTATGTTGGAGAGCTGCCGAGTCATCCACGCGCGCACTGAGTCAACAAGATTCGCAGGCCCGTCGACCGGGAAATCGAGAGTTACGGAGGCTCTCACGGAGCTTCCGCTGTCGGTAGCCGCCGAGTCGGTGTAGGAAACTTTCTCGACAATGAGCGTATCAGAGGTGCCAGGGTTGGTTTCATCGGAGGTTTTGGCTTTTTTGTTGCAGCCGGAGGCTGTGGCGAGCAGCAGAGCCGCGATTGCCGTCGGGAAAAGAAGATTCAGACGTTTCATTGTTCGGTCTTTATTTTGGGTTGTATTTTCGGTTTTATGGACTCAAATTTACGCTAAATAAGCAATCTTCACAACATAAAACATTTTAATGCAGCCAAATGTTGGATTAATGAGGAAATGTGGGATGGGAAAAATTGCTGATAATTTATAACTTTGCAGTTTCCGGCGAATCTGTGCGGTTTTTATGCAGAGAAATTCTGACGTGCGTCGCCGCCGTTTCAACTAAAATATTCAAACTCCATACAGACATTATGAAGAAATTTTTATTTCCGATGCTGGCGGTTCTGGCCGCTTTGGGCGCCCAGGCGCGCACATTGACTCCGGACGAGGCTTTGAGCCGCCTTCAGACCGACCCTGTAGCCGCGAAGGCTTCCGCAGCGCGTGGCATAGCAGCAACGCAGCCACATCTGGCATTTACTCAGACCACAGAGACCGGGCAGCCGGCTGTGTATGTTTTTGATAACCAGGCGAGCAATCAGGTGCTCTTTGTGAGCGCCGACGATGTAGTGGCTCCGCTTCTCGGCTATGCAGACTCCACTCCCGCCGGAACCGAGATGCCCCCGCAGCTCAAATGGTGGCTTGAACAGTATGCCTCTCAGATTGCCTATGCCCAGCTCAACGGCTTCGGCGAGAGCGGCCAGTCGGCTCCGGGCGCAGTTCTCGCACCCGCCACTGACCGCACGCCCATCGCCCCGCTGGTGAAAACCACGTGGGACCAGGGCGCTCCCTACAATAACGACTGCCCTAAAAGTGGCACTCAGACAACATATACCGGTTGCGTAGCCACTGCCATGGCGCAACTTATGAACTATTTCAAATATCCTGAAAAGGGAACAGGTACGGTAAGTGTGACTTTCAACAATAGGACGCTTTCGATGAACCTGGCCACCACTACACTCGACTGGGCCAACATGCTGGACTCATACCCCACTGCAACGTCGGGTACGACACAACAGCGCAGAGCCGTATCCAAACTTATGCAGGCATGCGGCTACAGTGTGGACATGTCGTACGGTACAAGTGGTTCTGGAGCTGTTACCTCTGAGGTCGTTTCGGCGCTTGTGAATAATTTCAACTACGATCCCGGGTGCAGCTGGGCTGACCGCTCATATTATTCGCGTGATGACTGGCATAATCTGATTTACAACAATCTGAAGAACTGCGGCCCTGTGCTCTACTCCGGACGCTCGACCGATGGCGGCCACGCATTTATATGCGACGGCTATTCCGACGATGGTTTCTACCACTTCAACTGGGGCTGGAGCGGCGCATATAATGGATATTATTCGCTTGAAGCCCTTAATCCTGACGGCCAGGGAATCGGTGGCTTCGCCGGAGGCTATAACTTCATGCAAGGTGCTGTTATCGGGGCGCAGCGGCCAACGGGATCGGCATCCGAATCCGCTCCTCTGATTGCAAGTTACGAGGGACTGACAGCTTCCGTCAGTGGCTCACAGCTTACGTTGGAGGGCGGCTTCCAGAATGCTACTGGAGGTACCCTCAGAGCCGATCTGTATGCAAAGTTCGTACCGGTGGGCAATGGCTCGACTGTATATGGCAAGATCTATACGGTAACGCTTGGAATGAACCAATATTATCCCACTCTGCCGTTGAGCCTGAGCGGGGTGTCGCTTGCAAATGGCACATACGATGTATATATAGTCTCGACAGCCATCGGCAGTCGCGATCCTTATTATCCGATGCTTGTAGAGCACGGCCATTCCGACCATTTCCGCCTTACAAAGAGCGGGAACAGCTATTCAGTACAGAATATCAGTGTCGGAACGCCTGCAATTACGTTCAGTAAGATTTTTAATGAGATATATTTCTCATCCGAGAATCAATATGTTCCGGTAAATCCTTCGGTCGCCTATACTGTGACGAATAATACTCAAATGGAACAGACCGGCGGTGTAGCATTCCAGATCGTAAATGGCGGAACGGTTTATGCCTATACCACCGGCGATTACTATGACCTGATGCCGGGAGAATCAAAGTCGGAGGATATAAGTCTTGAGATTTCGTTGCTGTATTTGCCCACGCTTAATTATGACTACGATCTCTACATGTATGATCCGAACCAGAATGCAACCGCTTCGTACTTTGACTCGTCGGCTGCGACTAAGGTCGGAACAGTGAAGTTTGTGGAGTATCCGACTACAACGCTCATGTCTTCCAACTTCGCGATTGACGGCGACGCTCAGAATGTCGATCCGTATAATGTGCCTTTCAAGGGCACGGTTAACTGTACGGCCGGCGTATATGGCAATACCCTTCTTGTAGCCTTGTTCAGCGGCCAGACCAACGTAGGTCAGGGTAGTATTGCCGTTGTAAACCTCAAGGCAGGAGAGAGCGTGGATTTTTCCGGAACTCTGGCTGCGAATCTGGAGCCTGCCACTTCCTATAATGCCGGACTTTATTATCTTGACATGACCAGAGGTGGGTATGCGCAGATTGATGCCCTGACGTTTACGACCGCCAAGACAGGCGGTATCGATGATCTCGACTCCGAGTCGGCCGACGGTCTGAAGATTTCGATAGACGGCCGCAAGGCCATTGCCTCCTCCTCGGCCCGCATAGAGCGCGTTATGGTTGTCAGCGCCAACGGCTCCGAAGTCTATGCGCCTGTAGCACATCAGGGTATCTCGGCCGTTGTTGATATGGAGGCTCTCCCGGCCGGAATCTATATCGTGAGCGCAACGGATGCCGCCGGCAATACGTCGACCAGCAAAATAGCCCTGCGATGAAAACGTTACCTCTTATGGCGTTTGCCGTGGCTACCGCAGCAGCGGGCTGCTCCACGCCCGTCGCTACCGGCGACGCGGGGCAGCCGCGCCGCGAGCCGGTGGCCGTGGCGGTCTCACCATCGAAGGCTCACAGCGGCAACAACCGCCCGGTATCGGGGCGTCCGGCCATGGCTCTCCTGAAGGCACGCATCTACCGGATGACCGGTGCGTATGCCGACAACGTACCCATTACCCTCGGCCCTGACGGCCGGATAGTCAGCTATCCCGCTCCCACCGACATCAGCAACGCGCAGCGCCCGCTGCCGCTGCGCGACGGGTGGTGGCTCGACCGCCGCGGAGTAGGGGAGGGGTCGGTATTTATCCGATACACCTACAGCGAGTATGCAGCCCTCAGGGAGGCTCCGAGCCTCGAGGAACTTAAGAAAGCAATCATCCCTGGCGCACGAGTAGTTGACGTAACTCAGTTGCCGATTACGCTCGAACAGGCTCTCGCCGACACTGCGGCAATCAGCCGCTATATACCCGCTCCGCTGAAACTCAATCTGAAGTGATTGCGGAACCGGAAAGTTTTCGTAAATTTGTAGTGGTGGCCGAAGCACGCTTGTGCCGGCCGCCACTTTTCGAAAAAAACCGCATTAATCAATAAAAGACACAGATACAATTATGGCAGACAACAAGCAGGAACTCAAGATAGAACTCACGCCGGAAGTGGCCGGCGGCAACTATGCCAACCTCGCCGTGATTTCCCATTCGGGCAACGAGTTTTTCCTCGATTTCATCAATGTGGCACCTAACATGCCTCAGGCACGCGTGCAGAGCCGCATTATCATGACCCCCGAAAACGCCAAGAACCTTCTCGGAGCCCTCCAGGACAATATCCGCAAGTATGAGGCTACTTTCGGCACCATCGAGCGCAAACTCCCCAAAGGCAACGGCAACAACGGCAATCTCCCCAATCCTTTCCAGGCTTAACTCCCAAACCAATCCGACCATGATGCAGCAGAATCTGCTTATCTATAACTCGCTCACACGGCGGAAGCAGCTGTTTGTGCCGCTCGTGGAGGGGCGTGTGGGCATGTATGTATGCGGTCCCACCGTCTATGGCGACGGCCATCTGGGACATGCGCGTCCGGCCATCACATTCGACGTACTTTTCCGCTATCTGACCCATCTCGGCTACAAAGTGCGCTATGTGCGCAACATCACCGATGTGGGCCATCTGGAGCACGACGCCGACGAGGGTGAAGACAAAATCGCCAAGAAGGCGCGTCTGGAGCAGCTGGAGCCTATGGAGGTAGTGCAGCACTACCTCAACCGCTATCACGACGCGATGGCGCGCCTCAACGTGCTTCCGCCCTCGATTGAGCCCCACGCATCGGGTCACATCATCGAGCAGATCGAGTATATCAAGAAGATTCTCGATGCCGGATACGCCTACGAGAGCAATGGCTCGATATATTTCGACGTGCCCAAATACAACAGGGATCACAACTACGGAAAGCTCTCCGGCCGAAATATCGACGAACTTCTTTCGGAGACGCGCTCGCTCGACGGTCAGCAGGAGAAGCGTAATCCGGCCGATTTCGCCCTCTGGAAGAAGGCGCAGCCGGAGCACATCATGCGCTGGCCATCGCCATGGAGCGACGGTTTTCCCGGCTGGCATCTCGAATGCTCCACAATGGGCGAGAAATATCTCGGCGAGACATTCGACATTCACGGCGGCGGAATGGACCTCAAGTTCCCCCACCATGAGTGCGAGATAGCACAGAGCGTGGCCCACCACGGCCACGACACCGTGCGCTACTGGATGCACAACAACATGATCACCATCAACGGCCAGAAAATGGGTAAATCGCTGGGTAATTTCATCACGCTCGATGAGTTTTTCACCGGAAGCCATCCGCTGCTTACCCAGGCCTATACGCCGATGACGATTCGGTTCTTCATCCTGCAGGCGCAGTACCGTTCCACCGTCGATTTCTCCAACGAAGCGCTTCAGGCCTCTGAGAAAGCGCTCGACCGCATGCTCGAGGGGTGGCGACGACTGGCTGATCTCAAGGGGTCGAACACATCGACCGTCACCGCCGAGATTGCTGACCTTGAGCAGAAATGCTACGACGCCCTCAACGACGACCTTAATACACCGATTGTTATCGCCCACCTCTTTGAGGCGGTAGGAATCATTAACCGTGTGGCCGACGGCCACGCAACGGCCACTGCGGCCGATATCGATGCATTGAAGGCTCTCTTCCAGACTTTCCTCTTCGACATCCTGGGTATGCGTCCCGAAGCCGCCGACCTCGGTGGCGACGAGAAGGCGCTCGAACCCTATCGCGGCGCCGTCGACCTGCTTCTGCAGGTGCGCGCCGAGGCCAAGGCAAAAAAAGACTGGGCGACCTCTGACCTTATCCGCGACCGCCTTGCCGCCCTCGGCTTCAACGTTAAGGATACGAAGTCCGGAGTGGAGTGGAGCGTGAAATAACCGCATTGCAGTCGAAATATTCCCGATGATACGTCTCTCCGACATACACAAGCGGTTCGGCTCCCTGGAGGTTATCCGGGGAGTCGACCTGCACGTGGAGCGCGGCGAAATCCTTGGAATCGTAGGCGCCAGCGGCGCCGGCAAGACGACGCTGTTGCAGATTATGGGCACCCTTGAGCGGCCTGATGCGGGGTGCGTTATCTATGGGGACGAACGTGTCGACACGCTCTCCCCATCGCGCCTGGCACGCTTCCGCAATCAGCGCATCGGATTCGTGTTTCAGTTCCATCAGCTGCTGCCGGAGTTCTCGCTGCTTGAGAATGTGGCTATGCCGGCCATGATTGGAGGTAGGAGCAAAAAGGAGGCTATGGCTGAAGCCTCGCGTCTGATTGGTTATCTCGGTCTGGCCGACCGCGCCGATCACCGCCCGGCGCAGCTCTCCGGCGGCGAATGCCAGCGGGGTGCAGTAGCCCGCGCATTGATCAACCGCCCTGACGTGGTGCTTGCCGATGAACCATCCGGCAGCCTCGACAGCCATAACCGTGCCGAGCTCCATCGCCTTATCTCCGATCTTCGCCGCGATATGGGGCAGACATTCGTTATCGTCACGCACGACGAGCATCTGGCCTCTAATTGCGACCGGGTAGTGCGCATGGCCGATGGCCGTATTACCGACATAATCTCCAACCAATGATACTCCACAGGGCATACGCACTCATACGCGTGATATTATTTGTCACCGCAGGCATCCTGGCCGCCGCGTGCCGCGACGACGGAGATGACGCTGAGCATCAGCCTACCCTCTACGACATCGCCGAAATTTCGGATAAGACGGCCACCTCGACCGTGTTCACCGTCTATCGCCCCGACGCATCGGAAACGGCAGTAACGCTTTCGGCGCCCGGCGTGTCGGTGGGCGATATCGAGGTCGGCACGAGCGTATTCCTCGCATATATCCCGGAAAACGGCAGTCCTTACACCTCCGGACGCATCAGCGTGGAGCGCGTCAGCACAATCAACAACTCCAACCTCAAGCGTGGCACGGAAATGAGCCTCCGGGGGTGGGATGAGGATCCCGTCTGGCTTCAGAGCCTATGGCCGGCCGGCGACAAAGTGTGCGTGCGCCTCCTTCTGCCATATTCCACCGAGCCGCGGCGCTTTGTGCTTGTGGTCGACGATGCCACCTCAGGCAATCCATACCCCGACGCCTACCTTTATCATCGCCGCAACGACCTGCAGCCCAACTTCAGCCGCCAGTATTACGCCGCCTTCAACCTGGCCGCCCTCTGGGCCACCCCCGGCATCGAAGGCCTCACCATCCACGTCGCCAACTCCAACAACCCCACCCTCACCACCTTCCGCCTTACCAATCCCCATCCTCAGCCAAACGCTTCAGGTGCCGTAAAGTGAACTTGGTCAGCAGACCATTAAAGATTCAAACGGACTCAACTTCCTGACGAGGACGGAGGTGTATGATGAACGAAAACTTGAAGATGCTCTTGGTGCTGATGTGACGAGTACCACACGCATACACGACTGTTGCTGTGTGGAATTGACATCGGGCTAATTCGAGGCATTCCATCTCGGTCCGTTAGGTCACCTCTGAGACTGATTGCCGTTCCTTCGAGTATTTTATCGCCGTTGCATGATAAGGGCTTTTCAATCGCCCTGCTACTTGTCGCTGGTGCCAGCAATTCACGAGTCAAGCCTGTGATAATCCGCCTTCCAATGTTGTCGGCGTCTTACATATTCGCCCGGCGTGGTCTGGGGAGTGCCATTTTTATAAATCGATTGAATATAGTTTGTGCTCTTTCAACCAATGACCATCGGCTAACGTCGGGTGCATAAATGTCCCCTGCAAACTCATGCCAATGCGTTTCATCACATTCTCTGAAGGAATATTTGGAACGGCTGTGAAGGAGTAAAGTTTATTACAGAAGTGTTTATCGCAGGCATAGTCCAAACAAGCCCGTGCAGCTTCACTTGCATATCCTTTATGCCAGAACCTATCTGAGATACGCCAGCCAATTTCCCAACCGGGTGAGAAAGGAGACTCGAAAGTAAAACGATGGAATCCGACATATCCTATAAACTCACCGGTTTCTTTAATTTCAACGGCATATAATCCGACGCCTGTTTCTTCAAATTCGGCGTTGATGCGATCTACGAAGGAATTTGATTCATCAGCAGACAAAGTCGTCGGAAAGTATTTCATGACATTTCCATCTCCGTTCATTTCAGCGAAAAATTTCCTGTCTTCATATTTCCAGGAACGCAATAATAGCCGTTCCGTCTCCATGTAGATTTTCATATTGCTTCTGTATTCAGTCTACACCCTAAAATTTCTTATTTTCAGACCTTCGCTGACAATTTGCTGACAAAAAATGAATGAAAAATCCCGCAACTCTTTATTTTCAATGAGTTACGGGATTTATTGGTGCCCAGAACAGAACTACAGATATTGCTTTCTAATATTTTCAATTGCATTTTAATTGCATTGACTATCATATAAATATAACAATCAGTTTTTCATTTGAATTTCTTTCAGCGTCAGGAAAAGTAAGATTTTTGCACGTAAAATTGCACGTAAAATTTATTCGTCGTATCTTTGCAGAGTAAAACCTTTACACTCTCCGAAAGATGGCAACATTTAGATTTGAACTCGACCACAAGCCGACACGCAACAAGACCTACAACCTCTATCTGATGGTGACGGCTGCCGGTAAACGTACAAAGAAGAAGACCGGTATTCAGTTGAAACGCATTGACGACTTCAATCCTCAATGCAAGGGTAACAACTGGATTCGAGCGAATGTTCCCGATGCAAAAGTCCTCAATGAGCAATTACGCCTTATGCTCGCGCAAGCTAACGAGGCTTATCAGGAATTGGCATCAGATGGCGATGTCTCATCTGCCAAGGTTATAAAGAATCTGGATGCTGAATATGTGTCGCCGTCTTTTATGGCGTTTGCTCGTGAACGTGCACAGATGATTTATGATAACGGTGGATGGAGAAACTGGCGCAAGTATTGTGGCCTCATCAATAAGCTCGATGCCTTCCGCAAGAAGCGCCGTATGGCCGATATAACCGTCGACGACCTGACTGTTGATTTGTTGACTCGCTTTGACAACTTCCTCCACAAGTGGGAGAATGAACGTGAACCGGGCAAATTGCTCCATCCTAACACAATCGAAGTTCAGTTTAACATTTTGCGTACACTTGTTCATCGAGCAATCGAGGTCGGCATAATGGAGGCATCGAAGGATCCCTTCCTCGTATTCAAATACAAGGGCGTGAAGACGACGAAAGAAAAGTTGAGCGATACGGAGATGGAGCGCATCATCGCGCTTGCACTTGAAGAAGGTTCGCTAATATGGCATTGCAAGAATTATTTCCTATTCAGTTATTATTGTGCCGGAATCCGTGCTGCAGACCTTATTCAGCTTCGTTGGCGTAATGTTACCGAAAATGGGCGACTTCATTATCAGATGGGCAAAAACCACAAAGACCGAGACCTCTTACTCGTCGACCAAGCGTTGGATATACTTCGGTATTATCACAATGAAGACGTGAAACCGGATGATTATATATTCCCGCTGCTTGACAATGATGCGCCGTTTGCCAAATTTGTAACGCAGGCTGACAAGGACAGGATGAAACCGGAGCTGCGCCACCAGCTGTATCAGCAGATTTCAGCCAAGAACGCCCTCATAAACAAGTATCTCAAAAAGATTGCTGAAAGAGCCGAGATTACCACCAATCTCACGATGCACATAAGTCGACACGCCTTTGCTCATATTGCGCAGGAAGCCGGTGCTGAAAGTTCCGCGATAAAGAATATCCTCGGGCACAGCAACCTTGCTACGACCGAACGGTATATGGGCAGTTTCGACACATCGAAGACTGATAACACTCTGCGCACTCTCTTCAAAAAGAAATCTGGGCCCAAGGTTGCGCCTCAGGAGGGAGCAGATAGTTCAATGTCGAAAGAAGAGAAAGCCATCGAACTACTGAAAAGCATGACACCGGAGCAAATCATGGCAGTCATTTCGGCAATCAATAAATAGTGGTTGTGTAACTGGCGAATTATGAGTAAATTTGCACATATAATTACAAAAATATGCCTCTGACAAAAGATGAAATAAGGTCGCTGTTGAGCGACATAGAGAATGAGCGCGTAGAACGCACATTATCCACTGACAATACAAAGAAAATGTCGGAGGCAATCTGTTCGTTTGCCAACGATATACGCAACACGAAGAAACCGGGATATTTTCTTATTGGTGCCGATGATAATGGAAATCTCGATGGACAGATGTTCACGGATGAGCAGTTGCGTTCATACGCAGGACTCCGCAATTCAGGAACAATACTTCCTCCGCCGGCAATGATGGTATATAAAGAGTCTTTTCCTGAAGGAGAAGTGGCGGTTATCGAAGTTCAGCCAAGTGAAGATACTCCAGTCAGGTACAAGGGTGTGATTTGGATTAGAATCGGTGCAAGAAAAGCTGAGGCAAATACAGAGGAAGAACGCATCTTGACCGAGAAAGGTCAGATACATAGCTCTTCTTTCGATGGTCGTCCGTGCCGAGAAGCCACGATTGATGATATTGATGTGGAACTGTTCAAGAATGAGTATCTGCCAAAAGCTGTGTCGCCCGCGACATTAGCAAAGGACAGGCGCACAACTATTCAACAGATGGCGTCATTGCGTCTGTTTGACACTCGGTTTAATTGCCCTACCTATGCCGGGATTTTGTTGTTGGGTAATGATCCTCAATATTTTATTCCGGGAGCATATATCCAATATGTTAAGTTTGCCGGGATGACTCGCGCGACAAAAGTCCTGAAAGAAAACCGTTTCAAGGGGAACCTCATTTCCATGTTGAAAGAACTGGAATATTTCATCAAATACTCTATCGAAAACAAACGTCCGGAATTTGTCAGCGTATTGCGCGAGGAGCCTCGTATCAACTATCCGTGGGAGGCAATCCGTGAGCTTGCCATGAATGCCGTAATGCACCGAGCCTATAACGGCAACAACTCCCCGATAAAATTCTACGAGTATAGCGACCGCATAGAGATTGACAATCCGGGCAACTTATATGGCAAGGTGAACTTAGAGAACTTTCCCAACGAAACAGACTATCGCAATCCCAACATAGCCGAGATAATGCTCAATCTTGGTTATGTCAACCGTTTCGGCAGCGGTGTGAATACAGTTTCGACGCTTCTTGAAGAGAATAAAAGTAATCCTGCTGAGTTCCTACTTGGTGATTATACAACGTTCAAGGTAATTGTCCAGAATGCCGATGTCATAGAGAGTGGCACCAATGACACAGCAAAATCTCCCAATGTCATAGTTAATTCTAACGAAACTGGCACCAATGATGATGAGGCTGGCACCAAGAGTGGCACCAATGAGAACATAGATGGCACCAATAATAATGGTGTTGGCACCAATAGTGGCACCAATAATGATGCTCAGCGAAAAATTGCTATAATAGAGATGATGAAGCATAATAAACGTGTCAGTGTCACTCAAATATCCAAGTCCTTGAATATCCCTCGCCGGACCCTATTTAGAATCATTGATATATTGAAGTCTGAAAACCGGATCAAACGTGTTGGAGATTTAAAGTCTGGCACATGGGAAGTTATAGAATAGCTCCCGGCTGTTATCCTTATGAACGAGGCGGAAATTAACGAATTAAATCGGTTGCGAGCAGAGAATGCACGGCTGAGGGCGTTGTTGACACGTCACGGGATTGCGGCGGACAAACCGGAGTCTGCGTTGCCTCGAAAGCCGGCACTATCCTTGGATGAGAAGGTGGCACTCTTTCGCGGTTTGTTTCAGGGTCGAGAGGATGTGTTCGCTCGGAGATGGTTTAGTTCCTCCTCAGGTAAAAGCGGCTATCAGCCGGTATGCGCTCGGGAATGGAATCGGGAGAATTGCGACAAGAAAAAGTATAAATGTGCGGAATGTCCCAACCGCGAATTCCAGCCGTTAGGCTACAATGATATTTACAGGCATCTTGAAGGGAAAGACCCAAATGGACGTGATGTTGTAGGAGTTTATGCAATTTTGCCGGATAATTCATGCTGTTTTCTTTGTTGTGACTTTGATGACAAGAGTTGCGAGCATGGGTATCAAGATGATGTAAGAGCATATGTGTCTGTCTGTCGCGACTGGGGCGTTCCGGCATATATCGAGCGATCTCGCTCCGGCAATGGCGCTCATGTCTGGATTCTGTTTGACGAACATATAAAAGCTCAGACGGCACGGCGATTGGGTAATGCAATTCTCACAGAGGCGATGGAGCGGGAGGGAAAAATGTCTTTCAAATCATACGACAGGTTCTTTCCCAACCAAGACTATATGCCTACGGGCGGATTCGGCAACCTCGTTGCCTTGCCACTGCAAGGGAGAGCGCGTAAAGACGGTAACAGTGTGTTTGTGGATGATGACTTCATCCCCTTTACTGACCAATGGGCATATCTTCAAAGAATGACGAAGATGACAGCCGCAGAGGTCGAGAAGTTAGTGACGAGATATGACCGGGAGCCGCTTGGCGAACTGTCAAAGTCCAGCGAATCCGCACTATGGGAACGCCCGTTGCCAAAGCCTATGAATAAGGCTGATTTCCCTAAGAGCATCACCATTATACGCTCATCCGGCATTTATATTCCGACAAAGGATTTGTCTGCCAAAGCTATAAATCATCTTAAGCGTCTGGCAGCGTTCAAGAACCCTGAATTTTATGCGAAACTCGGAATGCGACTACCTGTCTATAATCTTCCACGCATAATATCATGCTCGGAGATAACTGACGAATATCTCATTCTGCCAAGAGGTTGTGAAGATTCCGCCATGGATTTCCTCAGAGAAAATAATGTGGACGTTGAGATTCAGGATAAGGCAAACCCTGGAATGCCTATTATGGTAGAGTTCAATGGACTGCTGTATCCTGAGCAAGAACAAGCGATTGTTGAACTTGCCCGGCATCGTTGTGGAACCCTGTATGCTACAACAGCCTTTGGCAAAACCGTTACCGCTGCCGCTATGATTGCACGGAAGGAGGTCAACACTCTGATATTGGTACATACCAAGGCATTGCTCGACCAATGGCGCGAACGTCTGTCGGAATACTTGATAACAGATTTTCAACCGGAGGAACAACCCAAAGGTCGTGGCCGGCGTAAGAAATTTCAACAATTCGGAGCATTATCATCTACTGAGAACACTCTCAATGGCAAAATTGACATCGCTCTACTACAATCGTGCATTAATGACAATGAGGTAAAACCGTTTGTGCACGAGTATGGCGTGGTGATAGTCGATGAGTGCCATCATGCCCCGGCGGTCAACTTTGAGCGCGTTCTCCGTGAGGTGAACGCTCGTTATGTCTATGGACTTACCGCCACGCCAATACGCAAAGACGGCCACCAGCCGATCATCTTTATGCAATGCGGTGAAATCCGTTATACGTCCGATGCAAAAGCACAGTTGTCTAAACAATCATTCCGGCGACTTCTTATCCCGCGTTTTACTTCTCATCGCAATCTCAATGCCGATGACAGCAACTACGCTCAGATTCTCGATGAGCTAACCGAAAACGAATCGCGAAATAAGCTCATACTGGATGATGTCGCTGCCAACCTCGCCGAAGGACGCACTCCGATAATTTTGACTGCTCGAACGGCTCACGTTGATATCCTTACCGAACAATGTCGTAAGATCTGTCCGAATGTCATACGACTCGTAGGCAATGATTCAGCAAAAGCCAAGCGAGAGGTGATGTCTCGACTGAACGATATTCCGGCAAACGAACTATTGATTATTGTCGCCACCGGCAAATACGTCGGAGAAGGTTTCGACCTTCCGCGGCTCGACACTCTGATGCTTGCCCTCCCTGTGTCATGGAAAGGACTTATTGCACAATACACCGGACGACTGCATCGCAACTATCCCGGTAAAAACGAAACCCGTATCTACGACTACATCGACCTGCGCGTTCCGGTCTGTGACTCGATGTATCGTAAGCGTCTTCAAGGTTACAAAGCGGTAGGCTATTCCATCGCTGTCGCTAACGAAGGGCTGTTTGCCGAACCTACAACTGAGACCATCTTCGATGCGTCGGATTTTGAAAAACCATTCCATGACGATCTTGCATCAGCGAAACAAAGTATCGTAATTTCGACAATGCGTTTGCGCTGGAATAAGACACCACGAATCATCGACCTGCTCGCCGCCACCACACTACGCGGTATAAGTGTCACAATCGCCATCTCTGAAACAGGCCATCGAGAAACCGAACTTCAGGCGATGGGCTTCAACATCATTCACCGTCCGGAATGCAAGATGCAATGCGCCATCATAGACCAATGTATAGGGTGGTACGGCAGCGTCAACCTCATCGGTCGTTCTCTTGCTGACACCAATGTTATACGGATGGCCTCATCTGATTTGGCGAATGCCTTAATGGATGCTTTGAGGCTGTGAAACTATAAGAAAACATGGTGACTGCGACTTCGGAGGGGTCCCAAGCCCCGGCACGGCAAGGTCATTTCGTGGTAACGGCAGAGTTACCCGAAATCCAAACGGTTACTGTTTGGACACCTTGCTGTGCTCCAATGGGCACACTCTACAATAAGGAAACAGAATGGATTGCCTCTGTGGCAGTCTGTCTGAAGACCGTGCGGATATCGAGGGTAAAGATTTCGGATGGAACGATACCGGGGATGGTGCGGTATCTATTGTATATAGCGACATACATGTACAACCTTATGCTATATCCGGCTAAAAATGTTTGGTGGGAATGAAAAATTATCCCTTACTTTGCAACGTCAACGACACGAAACGCCTCCGACGGAAGGCGCCGAAACCGGGTCGATGATGCGAGACGTCTCTTAATAATACTATGACAAACGACGGCGATTGACTGATTAGCTAATCAGTCAAACAACTGAATCACCGTCAAGTCATCATTGATATTCAGCGCAATAGACTCCGCTCTATGCGTGGATGGTAAATGTTACCGACCTTATGACCGTCGATTGCTGCCGCCCATGTTGTCCCACGGCAATTCAATCGACACTTCACCCAACTGATTATACACCTGTTTGATTGACCGGGTAAAGCATCAATCATTCAGTTGATTGCCTGCCTCGCCAAACAAGCGATTGAGTGACTGATTGGTTAGTCAGAACGTCAGTATCGCTAATGCCTAAAGTGGCAGGAATGCAACTGACCGATTGCGGTAGGTCAAGCCTACACGCGAGCACTACGTGGTTGACTGATCAGTCGGAATATCGCTCGCCTGATTTACTGAAGCCATACCCAATCAATCGCCCACCCAATCATCTGACTGCGCAGTTGCGCGATTAACCGGTTGATTGGTTGATGTCCTGATTAGTCAGCACCTCAACCAATCAGTCAGTCGCCTGCCTGTCCGGTTGGGTGGGTGGTTAAGCAGGCATGTAATCAGCTGAGTGAGCGGTCAAGCAATTAGACAAATGAATTATTAACCCAATTCCATCCATTCAAGAGATGGAATCAGACTTTCACGCACGAATGCAAAGCACCATCCCCAATATCAACTCATCAACCCTGCTTTTTGTCATACCTGAAGAAGAATGGCGCAACCTCCATGACACGCTGGAGCAAATCATGGACTTAATTGCCCGACGCAATGCAGATGATGCCAAAAGCGAGTGGATTGAATCCGAAGATGCGAGGAAAATCCTTGGCGTTTCGCCAAAGACATGGCAAAACTACCGCGACAAGCGCATTATTCCCTTCTCGCAGATCGGCCGCAAAATCTACGTCAACCGCGCCGACCTCGACGCTTTCCTCCGAAAGCACCGGATTGATTCGCGAAAATAAATTCCCCTAACCCTGCGGAAAAATGTGACTGCAAGCGAATATGTTATACAGCATAATCGCTTGCCGTCTCATTTATCTTTAGTAACTTTGCGTTCAAATTTAATAAATCAATCAATGGAGACAAAAACAGAACGACAAAAGCTAAACAGGATAAAAGCAGTATTGGCAGAAACCGGACACACTGGCAAATGGCTCGCCGAGCAATTAGGCAAAGACCCCGTCACTGTCTCCAAATGGTGCACCAACACTTCTCAGCCGGATTTGTATACTTTACATGAGATAGCGAAAACCTTAGAAGCCAATATCAAAGATCTGATACACTCTTAATTTAAAACCATATCTCATTGCATAACTTCTTTTGATAGCATCATTACTCGATGTTCAAAAATTTGTAATATAGTATGAATCCGATTCATGAAATAAGACTAATTGGATATTATTCTTCAGAAAACGTTAAGCTTAATCCCGAAAACGAACGAATGGCTGAAGCAGCGGAATTAGCGCCTCTATTACAAAAGTCACTCGTCTCTTTAGAAGAGAATGTCCGAATACAAGAATCATTCCTTTCCGTATTGAGAGGTAATACTGTATTTATATTTAAGACGAGAGAAGGTGAGCTTATTGCTTATCATACGACAACCAAAAGGGTTAGATTTACAAATGTCCGTTATGCAAAAGATGCTATTACTCCAGCAGATTCCATCTACAAAAAATGGTTTGTACCAGGAGAAGAAATGTCCATAAAACCGACCCCCAAACCGGAACTAAAAATTGAAATTTCTGACCTGTCGAATGCGTCTAGTGACGAATGGTGGGTTAAGAACGAAGTGATTACAGGGATTGTTCATCATGTTACGAATTTTGGTGCGTTTGTCGACTTCGATGACAGAACTGGATTGATACATATTTCTAACCTTGCTTGGGATAAAATAGAACATCCTGGCGACGTACTTCGTCATGGAGATAAAATACATGCTGTAATATTGGATGTCGATTCCGACGAAAAAATCCAATTGGGCTATAAGCAGCTTCATAATGCTTTCTTGAAGCCTGGGAACATCGTTGTGGGATATGTGAATCAAGTATGGGATAATGCTTACCTTATTCAAGTTAATGATACCAAAGTAGTTCTTCCATTTTCAGAAGCGATATCGAAAAACCTAGAGAAATCTGACATGGTGATTGCTACTGTTTTAAAGAATGAATGGAATCCGGAAAAACACCGACGTGAGATTTCTATCAGTCAACGTTCATTCCATGATGAATTTGCTAAATCTCACAATATCGGGGATATAGTCAATCTAAAAGTACTAGGCACCGTTGAGACGAATGGCAAGATTTCAGTCCTTGTTAAACATGGTAATCTTCGTGCGCTTGTCCCAATGAAGCAGTTGTCGAAAACATATAAGGATAAAGTCTCAAATAGTGAGTCCATAAACGATCCTATACCTTTTGTGTACATTGGTCAAAATGAGACTTCAAGAATCGTGTCTTTTGACATGCGACCGATTGAGAGAGCAGAGAAAGCATTAGAGCAACAACGCCTCAAAGAAGAGAAGGAAGCTCAGCTACAGGCCATAATAAATCAACGTCGAGAATGTATTGAAAGTATTACGGCAGACCTTGAAAGGGGCACAATACTTGAAGTGGTTGTTGAAAAAATCACAAAGGATGGAATCTTTGTGAAAGTAACAGATGAGTATTCAGAATTTATTGCTAAGGGAGAACTGTCTATTAACAAAGTCCTTTCTGCGGAAGATGAAGTATTTGTGGGAGAACCGATCTCAGTTGTCTATTTAGGCACTGAAAACGGCAAAATAATCCTTTCGAGGAAGGCTATAAGTGAGAATAAATATCCGGAAGAGTTGTATGACAAATCTTTGGAAGAGTTGCTTCTCACAATGGGTATCAATACAAATAAATTCATTGGAAAGGTAATCAAAATCGGTGAAGCATATTTCGCGACCAATCTTATGGTCGTAAGTGAAATTGGCAATCCGGATAATGGCAAGCTGCTGGTTGACCCTATTTCTGGATTACGAATTATGGTCTATGTAAACAACCGACCGCGTAATCTTGTGTTGGAGGGAAGATTTTATACACTGCAACTCAATCTATCGTTTTACGATTATCGAAAGAAGAGTGGCACACCATATCTCTTCAGTGTAGATAGTCCGGATATCGTTGAAGTTGATAATCCTTATGAGCGTATTGTCTCACAATCGTTCAAGAAGCAGACGAGTCCTAGTTCAAACTCGTCACTCGCTAACTTGCTGGACACAGTTGGACAAGGATTATATTCAAGCAAACGAAGGATGTTCTTTGAACTACTCCAAAATGCAGATGATTGTGCCTCTGAATTAGGAACACAAGTGAAATTTGAGTTATCTGACACACATTTTATTCTTGCTCACAATGGAATGCCATTCAGCAAACAGGATTTTGATTCAATAATATCTGCTGCAAAAAGTACAAAGAGCGCAAGCAAAAAGAAGACTGGCTATAAGGGTATTGGCTTCAAATCCGTATTTACCAACTCGACAGAAGTAACTATCTTTAGCGGAGGGTTTAAGTTTGCTTTTAATAAAAGTTTTTCTCTATATAATGACTTTAAGAGATTCTATTTCTTTATCAATGGATATGAAAACGAACCTTTAAAGCAACAACAATTTTTAGAACAGTTTGAATTGGAATGTCGGGACTTTCATGGAGTTAAAGATATTCCTTGGCAGTTGCTACCTATTTGGCAGGAATCAAAGCCTCATGAATTAGAGCACACCATCTTCTCTCCTACTTCCAATGTGTCGATTGCTTTGCGCATGGATAAAAAGATGCTTGAAGAATATCATCTCGCTTTGATGGAGATTCTCCAACATCCTAAGTTTATGCTTTTCATGAGGAGTACAAGTAGAATCCAATATAAAGATGGGCAACATCATTATTCTTCTGTAAAAAAGATTGTTGATAGCAATGCCAATGTAACATTGTTAAACAATGTTATTGAAAATAACCCAAAAGAAACATTCCACATTGAGAATTCAGGACTAATACTTGTTAACAATGAGGTATTTGCTTCAGCAGGAATTCTTATAAAGAGAGCAACACGAACTAATAGTGCCGGAATAGAAGAGACCATTTTAGTTCATATTGATGAACAAGGCGAAATACAATCAGAGATAAATGATATTCCAGATAGATTAGCTTCAGCAGACTCTATTGAAATTAGTTTTGCTATAAGGACAGATGAAAATGGTCTGATACATCCGCTTGATATATCGTCAAAAAGTTTGGATTCTTGTTTCTATTCATATCTTCCTATGAATGAACACCGGTTCAAACTACCCCTCTATGTAAACGCAGACTTTGATTTACATTCTGATAGAGAAGGTGTCAAGGCAGATAGCCCATGGAATGAATTTTTATTCTACCATATGGGGCGTCAATTGGTTCACGCTGTTTGTAATGTAGCTTCGGCCTCGCAGAAGAATTATTTGAATCTTCTGCTTGCAAATCCGTTTGATGAAACTAATCAAGAAACGGAAAAACTGAGCCGGGCATTTAATCGTGGATATTGTGAGCATATTCATGACATTCCCTTTGTTATCAACGACATCAGGAATAAAGTTACGACCCAAGAATTGATAATTGACAAGTCAGGCGTTACTGACGAAATTTCACCTGATTTATTTTACGCCTTATATAACAATGGTAAACGTCAGCCTCTGGTCTCAATTGATGCATCAATTTTAAGTAATGAGATTTTTAACATTGAACAAGTTGATGTCGATGCTGTCATGAAAGTAATGGCAGAGAAAATAGCTATTGTTCAAGATTGGATAAATTCTGCTAGTTCTGACGAACAGAATGCTTTGCTTATTTGGCTTGATAGAAATGACACTGATGAAGATTTTGTAAAACAACTAAGTATAGTACCTACTAAAGAAGGATTAGTCTCTGTTGGACATTTGCAGTCGTCAAATAATTATGTTTTTCTAAAATCTAACGATTTATTCATTGAGAGTACCCTAAATACTATAGGATTGAAAACTTTAATTATTGATGAGGACAATGTCTTAGCCAAATATCTTAAGCAATCTGACCAAGAAGTATTCAAGATAATTTCACAAAAGCTTTCCGCCATAGCTGATAATACCTTATGTATCATGAGCGGTGGTCAAGTTTTAGATTTTCCCATTTCTCTAAACGATAAATTGCTTCTTGTTAAATACCTAAATAGTTTATCTAATATCGGGGAAAAATCAATAGGGTCTCTCCCTTTGTTCAATAATGTCAAGTCGGTTCCTACACCTCTTGCTTCAATGGTGTCATATAGGGAATTAGCTCCATCCTTTCTCGCTGATTACATGATTTCAGGAGAAGAAAATGTTGCAGAAATTCAGAAGTATTTAATACCGTCACATGATGAGTTTGATAGAGTAATTTGGGAGAATAGAAATGTTTTAGGTCTAACACCATCGGAACTATTATCATATAATACAACTGATAGCGAGGCTTATTTGATAAACCTTGTTGATGAGGCCCAGTCAAATACTGACTTAAGTAATCTTATTAATAATGTTTATGAAGCGTCTGAGAAGGTTAAAACGAAATTCATTGACAGAATCAATGCGTTTAGCTTGAATGACGACATAGTCTATGAAGAGGATTCGTTTGAGTCAAAGGTAATTAATCTTGCGATTGCTACTCTTAACGATCCCTCGGAATTTGCTAATAAAATCATATATAAAAACAAGTCATTCTCTGAATATTCCATTGATGAAGACATTATATGCAAGTACACCGAAGGTGATACTGAAAAGAGCATTAAAATACCATTGGTTAAGCTGCTTCCGGCTTATGTCAACAATACCATAGGCATCCATGATCTCAGACGACTATTTAAAGTTTCTAAGGGATTTGATAAGCTCTTAAAAACTCATCCGAAACCCCTTAATGAAGTCTTTGTTGAGGTAAACAAGCTTTTGACTTTACCCGACAGAGAATTCCCAATTTGGCCGAATGCAAGAGGTAATGGAATACAGTATCTGTTTGTCTCTTTCTATCGTCGGAATAATAGGGGATGGAATAATCGTTATGTACCTGATATAAATCTTGGAGCGCAATCCAATGAATTTATATTTGAAATTCTTGACTTCTTATATAAGAACAACATTACGGTTAGTTCTTCTCCCTTCACCTATCATCTATATAAATTTTTTAAGGGATTCTACTTCATTGATACCATGATTTCTAAGGAAGAATCTATCCTTCCAGTAATTGAAGCGTGGGCAAATTCTGACGAGAAGAGACACAAGTATCTAAGCGAAAATGGAGTAAAAGACGGGAGTGCTAAAGAAATCAGATTCCGTCGAATGCTCATAGAAAATCAACGAATTGATTATATTGAGAATCTTACTACATCAGACATTAATAATGGTCTTTCTTTCGTTTGTTCAAAATTGGATTTGACATTTCCCCTTGTTGGAGACAATCAAGTTGAAACTATAAAAATACTTTCAGAAAAAACTGGAGTAAATATAAAGAAGAATATCAATTTGGTGGAATTATCATCATTATCTAGAGAATGGGACAGTTCCGAATATACCACATGGATTCAAAATCATTATCCTCATATATATTTTTATGATGGTAATATGCCATATTTTCTTGATTACGGGAATATACATATCTGTCAGATTGCTTCTGACAAGGATTACCATTATGAACCGTCCTCTAAGAAATTATATATCAATCGCAATGTGGAGCTCACACCCCTGTTGTTTTCCTTGGCTACACAACAAGGCATTCCTTTCGATACAAATGATTATCGAATCTTGTGTATGGATGGCAAAGTTTCTGTCTCGAAGGATGAGATAGCAGCGAAAAATGAAGAAATTAAATCGTTGAAATCTCGTGTCGAAGAGTTAGAGCGTTTATTGAATGGTCGGAATGTCCATTTTGGTGGAACATCTAGCGGCTTGTCTAAGAAGGACCAATATGCAGCGTTAATTGAAGCCCAACAAGCGCTGAAGTCAAAGAGGCCTGATTGGAATTTCCCCATCGGTTTCGGTGAAAGAAATGATGATGGAACTCCGTCGTGCTTTACCGTGGAGACCGTTCAAAACGAAGAGGGTAATAATATGGAAATCGTAATAAAGAGTTACAAGAAAACAGATGAGAGGTTCCATATAAATCCGGAAGAATGGGAGGCAGTTGTAAAGCGCCGCGCTAAGTTATTGGTGTACACTTATTTTAAAGGCGAATTAGATATTGTTGAGATTCCAAAAGACGAACTTGTCCGTAAGCAATCAAGCATACAGATTTCTTTCGACACGTCTAATCTCGATGAAGAAAAATATCCAAATAAGATTTCTGAATTCGCATCTATTTTGCGCTATTTCCAACAGATTACTTTTGATTTTAATCAATTCCACATTTCTAAAGATGCTGTTAAGGTGAAAGACATTTCTTCAAAGCGGGATCTTACCATTACCTCTGCAGAGGATGAAGATATATGAAATACAATAGAACTGACTACATCAAATTTCTTGAGACCGAATATAATAACCAAATGGATTCATTTGGTCGGTTAATCCGCACAAAAGCCCAAACACTTAAAGAAAGAGGGGAAATATTCGTCGCGTTGTTCTTGAAGGTAGATGATAATGGTCGAGCCATTTTCAAGGTTCGTATGTCCGATAACATGCCTCGAAAGAACTCATTCTGGACCGCGTCTATTTTAGGCGAGGGAATGGATAAGTTTAAAAATTGGGGCGAATTATCCTGGGCTGACCTGCGAGAAAAGTATCAAATAGATTACTGCGACGTGTCATGTGTGTGGATTGGTAAATCTGACAAACCGGATTTCTGCCTTGTGGGGATAAAGGGTTTAGGGGTTGAGTTCGTCAAAAAGCTGGAGGAGTCTAGCCCGGCTGTGGCTTTTGGGCCTCAAGATCCGCCGTTAAAATATCTTCTCAATCTAATAGGAATTGTAAAAGATACATCCAATCGACTCGTTTCAAACATCCTTGACCTTGAATTCGCTACCACAAATGATTGGAACCCTACTCTAATTGACTATAAACAGGATTTGAACACTTTAATTAGAGATAGGTTTAAGACGAATAATTGTCTGGTGATTCAAGGCCCCCCGGGGACCGGCAAAACGTACAGAATGGCCAAATTGACGTCATCTTTGCTCAACGAAAATGCAAGCGTTCTTGTTACTGCGCTTACCAATCAAGCATTAAAGGAGGTCGCTCTTAAGGATGATTTGAAAGAATTCTTAAAGTCAGGCAAGGTCTCTAAATCAAGTCTTACAATCGATGATGTAAAGGAAGTTAAAGGATTAGTGCCGATTGTCGAGAATGAATGTAATGCAACAGCCGGGCATCTTTCTCTGGCGACATTTTATGTAGCTTCGGAATGGGCAAATCTTCTAGAAAATGTTCCATTTGATTATGTGATAATGGATGAAGCAAGTCAGGCGTTCCTTCCTATGATTGCAGCAACGATAAAATTAGGAAAGAAAATTATATGGGTTGGAGATCAGGCACAGTTGTGTCCGATAGTTACTATGACTGACGAAATAATCTCGGATAATAACTGGTGGTCAATGGTTTCTGGCTTTAAAACCTTGTGTGATAATCTGAGTTTTCCTGCATATATGTTGAGCGACACATTTCGCTTGTCGAAGAGAGGAGCTTTATTTACAGGCTCGTTTTATGATGGGAAATTATGCTCAGTTTCCGACAAACAAACCGAGCCATTATCCCTACCATATCTCAATCAGGATGGAGGTCCTGTCTTAATTGATCTTGAGCTACCGTTTGGAGATAAAAAACCTAATATCGCTATTTCAAAAATATGGGAATGTGCAAGTTCTATTTTGGTCCAAAACCCCAAAGCACGTATTGCCATTCTCTCTAAATTTAAAGTTTCTGTCAAAGAAATCCAGAAGTATTTTGTCATCAACCTGAATAAAAGCGAGTTGCCTGAGAATATTATCATCGAAACGGTTGATAGAGTTCAAGGCTTAACCGTAGATTACTGTATATTTTTTATTCCGAATGCTTCGATACAGTATTCATTGGCATCTGATCTATTCAATGTCGCTACATCCAGAGCAATATATTCGACAATTATAATCGCCGATAAGCGATTGATTAAACAATATATGCCTTTAGAAATAAGGAGATTTCTGCTAAAGCTTTTTCCGGACAATTTCGTTGAAATAAAAAATGGAGATAACAAAACCATTTCAACTAAAGACATTGCTATAAAGGTTATTTCAAAGATTGACCTGAGCCAGTTCGAGCGTCAAAGATGGGAACTTAAAGACGGTATGGATAATGTCTATATCATAGACACTAATGTATTTGTGAAATGCCCGGAAATTATTTCGAAAATTGGTAAGAACTATACTATTGTAATACCTACAACGGTATTAGAAGAACTCGACAAACTGAAGCTAAAGAAGTCGATTGACCAGTCTCGGTTGCTTAAGGCAGCAAAAAACATCAACACTGCTTTTTCGAACAGATTCTCAAAAATGGAAGAACCGGATGTATCGCTTTTACCCGAAGGTTTCGATAAGAAGAATCCAGATTGCAAGATATTATCAGTTGCATTGAAATATAATAGAGGTGTAGCTCATGCGATTCTTTTAACGTCTGACAACATGCTGCAAAGCAGAGCCTCGGCTTTAGGTATAACGACTTTATCGCTATCTCAGTTTCTTCATTAATCTGTTCTAAGTATAAAATTCCATTAAATATTGATGCTATGTATCAGAACCAAAAGGAAGATAAAACCAAGAAATCTGTTCGCATTATTGAGCTTTCGGATAAGGATGCACTTGATGCGTTGATGAGCAATGATTTCTATTGCACCACAGAGCTACCTGAATACTTTGATTTTTCCGGTGTGTTGAAATTCGCGGCCGAAAGCATAGGCAACAAATCACTTGACGAATGTGTCAATGGTGATTGCCAACCAGAGTCATTGCGTGGCGTCAATCTTGATGTAATAACAAATAAGGATGGCCGGTATGCGGTGCGCCCTTTGACTCTCGCCAATCCATTCCTCTATTACATGCTTGCTCGCGATATATGCAGCGATAAATCATGGTCCGCAATAAAGGAATGTTTCAAGTTGTTTGGTAGCGAGCATATCACGGCTTGCGCTATTCCAATGGTCAAGATTGATGATAAACCCGAATCATTCAAGGGTGCTACGTCCATACTGAACTGGTGGAACTCCATGGAGCAACGATCTATCGAGTTGTCGTTGAAGTATAGTTATATGTTTATAACGGACATAACGAATTGTTTTGGGCAAATCAATCCCGAATCTATCGCGTGGGCTCTTGCGCGAAAGGATACTCCGTGCCAAACCGATGATAATGCTGCGCTCGCGGCCGATATTCAACGCTACTTGAGAGCCATGCAAGAAGGTAAGAATATTGGTATTCCACAAGGTAGCGCATTATTCTCTTTGATTGCCGAGATAATACTTGGTTATATCGACATGCTTCTCGCACAAGAGATAACGAAAGCAAAGGAGGAGGGAACTTTACCAATAGATTTGGAATATGAGATTCTGAGGTATGTTGATGACTACCGCATTTTCTGTAACGACCGTGATGCGCTGGAACAAGTCTCTTACATGCTACAGCATATTCTTGAGAAGTTCAATTTCAGAATGAATCCGTCCAAGACCAGAACATCAAGCGAATTGATAACAGATACAATCAAGCCGGATAAGGCGTTTTATATCTTCAACACTCCGATTGAAAGCAAGCAGACATATAAGGACGAGGATGGACACGAACGAAAGGAGCGTGGTTACGACTTTGACGGTTTCCAGAAACATCTTCTGTTCATCTATGAATTCTCAAAACGATTCCCAAACTCAGGACAACTCGTTACTCAGCTAGAAGCGTTCAGCAAACGAGTGGAAGAACAACTATCAACAAAGACTATTTCTTACGATGAAGTTTCTATCAATTTAGAGACAGGCGAAACAACTAAAGAAAAGAAAACTAAAGAACGGAAAGGGCATCTGTGGGAAAATATTTCTGCAATGGTCGCAATCTCTGTAGAAATAGCCGCAAACAATCTTCGCGCAGCGAATAATGCATTGAAGATAGCGAGCCAACTCTTATCCGATATGCGACCGAAAGACCAACAAAAGAAAAAAGAGATTATCGGACTCATCTATAAAAAGCTATATCGCATCCCTAATTCAGCCTTCCTTCAGGTATGGCTTCAGAATATTACTCACACGACCGATGACTGGTCTGCGGGCGACATCTACGATATGCCACTCTGTAAAGTTGTAGCAGAGCAACCTGTGACACTTTGGAACAATAGCTGGCTTATCCCGAAAATAGCTTCGAGATTCCCTCAGGACTGCATTGTTGATAGAGAATCCCTCGCTAAGACTGGACAAGTCATTACATTCAAGGCTAAACGTCAATATGACGAAATAGAATACCCTGGATAACTGGCAAATAGTTGTGAGACCACCGGAATACATAAATATGTTAAACGGATAAACAGTTATGAGCAAGAAGTCTATACGGTTTTTCAATGATCGCGAAGTGAGGGCGGTCTGGGATGACGAGAACAACTGCTGGTGGTTCTCGGCTACTGATGTGGTGCGGGCCATCAATGATGAGCCGGACTATACGAAGGCCGGCAACTATTGGCGTTGGCTTAAACGTAAACTGAAACAGGATGGAGTTCAACTCGTGAGTGCCACTCACGGGTTCAAATTCGAGGCACCGGATGGCAAGCAGCGTAAGGCTGATGTGCTCAACAGCGAGGGAGTTATTCTTCTTGCCAAACATTTTCCCAACAATCGTGCAAGTAAGTTCCTTGATTGGTTCACATACAGCGATAACACCATTGACGGACAGAGCCGCAAAAAGGCATACACAATGTTTGAGAGTGGTTTGCTCAATTCACTTGAGCCTGGCAGTATAAAATGTCTGCAACAGATTCACGCCTATCTCTTTGGCGGACTGTATGACTTTGCCGGACAAATACGGAACAAGAATATCTCGAAAGGTGGATTCACGTTTGCCAACTGTCTACACTTCCCGACCATCATTCCGACCATTGAACGTATGCCGGAAACCACTCTCGATGAAATCGCCGACAAGTATGTCGAAATGAACGTGGTTCATCCGTTTATGGAGGGCAATGGACGCAGCACACGCATCTGGCTCGACCTGATGCTGAGACGTTCACTAAAACGCTGCGTTGACTGGAGTCAGATTGACAAGAACAAATATCTGACAGCGATGCGCGAGAGCGTCGTTGATGCAACCCATATCAAAGCGTTGCTGAAAGGAGCCTTGACTGACAAAATCAACGACCGCGAGATGTTCATGAAAGGCATCGACTACTCTTATTATTACGAAGAAGAGTGAGCCTAACTCAAAGTTGCGTGCAGACCTTTTGCACGTAATATGCACGTAAAAATAAAAGGAAGCGACTCAACTTGGTGATATTCACTTTGTTAAGTCGCTTTCTCAGTGCCCAGAACAGGACTCGAACCTGCACGCCTCTCGACACACGCACCTGAAACGTGCGCGTCTACCATTCCGCCACCTGGGCA